>JAEEGL013147761.1_pt1 | contig 42327 bp, 48 predicted proteins | sample 9134231 | NCBI WGS metagenome assembly JAEEGL01 (sample SAMN16246548, study PRJNA631951) | gut metagenome | biome: gut microbiome; feature: rumen; material: fiber-attached | host: Bos | place: Iran: Karaj | collected 2018-10 | reverse complement strand
GGTGATCTAACTGATAAAGTAGAATTAATAAATGAAAACGATAAATATTATTTATCAGTTAATGATTCTAGTAACAATAATTATAAGTTAGAAGTTAAAACAAAAGAGTATGATGGAGAACCTTCTTTATCTCTTAAAGGTAATAATCCTCTATACTTAATTAAAGGTAGTAAATATAATGAACCAGGTTATACAGCTACTGATAAATGTGATGGTGATTTAACAAGTAATGTTAAAGTTACTAATAACATTAATAGTAGTAAAACTGGTAGTTATACAGTTACTTATACATTAACAAATAATAATAAAACAGTTACTAAGAAAAGAACTGTTAAAGTAATTACTAATACTAGTTATAATGTACCAGCAACTGGTAGTAAGATTATCTATTTAACATTTGATGATGGACCAGGTGCTTATACAACAAAACTATTAAATATTTTAGATAAATACAATGTTAAAGCAACTTTCTTTGTAACTAATCAATTTAGTAATAGTAATTATTTAAAATTAATTAGTCGGGAAGCTAGTAGTGGTCATACTGTATGTATTCATTCTTATACGCATAACTATAATATTTATAAATCTGTTGATGCATACTTTAATGATTTAAATAAAATGAATAATGTTATTGAACAAAAAACAGGTAAGAAATCAAATTGTGTTAGATTTCCAGGTGGATCTAGTAATACGGTTAGTCGTAAGTACGCTAAAGGTATTATGAAAACATTAACTAATGAATTAGGCAATCGTGGATATCGTTACTATGATTGGAACTTATCAAGTGGAGATGCTGGTGGTACAACATCAAGTAAGGGTGTTTATAATAATGTTGTTCGCAATCTAAAAGGTGGAACATATAATATTTTAATGCATGATATTAAGAGTTATACGGTTAATGCAGTTGAAGATATTATTAAGTATGGACTTGCTAATGGTTATAAATTCTTACCAATAACAAGCTCATCACCAACATTCCATCAAAGAGTAAATAATTAGGAGGTATTATGAATCAGAAAAAAGAACTTGTCAAAAACACATTAATTATTTCTATTGGTAAATTTAGTACAAAGTTAGTAAGCTTCTTATTACTTCCTTTATATACATCTTTATTATCAACAGAAGCCTTTGGTGAATATGATTTATTAAATATTATATCGATCTTCTTAATTCCATTAATTATGTTACAAATGGATGAAGGAATGTTTAGATTCTTAATAGATGCTAAAGATGCTAAAGATAAAAGTGAAGTCTTTAGTAATACAATTATCTTTACTATCTTAAGTACTATCTTCTGGTCGGTAGTAATTTTCTTAGTAGGCAATTTAATTGGTTATAAATATACATTATGGTTAATTGTATATTGTTTAGGTAGTGTTATTTATTCGATAACATCAGGATTCTCACGTGGAGAAGGTAACTTTAAGTTATATTCAATCCTCGCATTCTTAAATAGTTTATTAAATATTGTCTTAAATATTTTATTCTTAGCAGTACTAGGATGGCGTGATATAAGAGCCTTATTTGTTGCTTATACAGTATCAAGTGCGCTTGTTGGTTTATATGGATTATTTAAATTACATGCTTTTAAGTATTTAAGATTTAAAATTAGTAATCGTAAACTATTAATGGAAATGATTAAGTATTCATTCCCACTTGTACCAAATAATATTTCATGGTCTATAATTAGTTTATCTGATAGATTATTAATTGTTCATTATTTAGGTAATGATCAAAATGGTATATATGCAGCAGGTAATAGATTCCCAACAATTATTAATACTTGCTTTGGATTCTTTAATACTAGTTGGCGTGAATCAGCTTCAAGGGTTGTAAATGATAAAGAAGAAAGTACAAAATTCTATCAAGAGATTTATTTGACATTAAAGCATTTCTTAATTGGTATTTCAATTACCTTAATTGCGATCTTACCATTTATCTTTTCAATCCTTGTTCGAGGTAAATTTGGTGATGCATATTTATATTTACCAGTCATGATTATATCTATTTATTATGCTAATATGTCTAGTTACTCTAGTGGTATCTTCTCAGCATATAAAGATAATAAAATCTTAGCACCAACAACAATTGTTGCGGCTACAATTAATGTTATCTTTGATATTTTTATGATTAAAAAGATTGGTCTATGGGCTCCTGTAATTGGTACCTTCGTAGCATATTTCATTATTAATGTATATCGTAATTATAAGTTAAAGAAATATGTTAAATTACCAAGGGATCCTTATACTGGATATAATATTGCAGTATTACTTGCAGTAACTAGTAGTTACTATTTAGGTAAAGTAGATATATTCCATTTTAATAGTCCAATTCCAAGCGTTTTATTACAATTATTATCACTTGTGTTTGCACTAAGTTATTCATATTATATAAATCGTGAATTTATGAAGAAGATTTTTAATAAAAGAATATTTGCGTCATTTAAAAGAAGGTTAGGGGGTAAGAAAAATGGATGATAAAAATGGATTAACTTTAAGGGAAGTTGAAAAAAGAATTAATGAAGGTAAAACTAATCATGTTAATGGTACTAAAACCAAAACAATTAAAGAAATTGTTGTTAGTAATGTATTCACTTACTTCAATATCTTAAACGTTTTATTATCATTATCTGTATTAATTAGTGGTATTATCTTTAATGATTTCTGGAACGCTTTTAAAAATAGTTTATTTGTAGGCGTATGTATTTGTAATACAGTAATTAGTATTATTCAAGAAATCCTTGCAAAGAAAACAATTGATAAGATGAGTGTTTTATCAAGTGTTAAAGCTAAAGTGATTCGTGATGGTATTGAAGCTGAAATAGAAATATATGATATTGTTTTAGATGATATTATTAAACTAAATTTAGGTTCACAAATTGTCTGTGACTCGATTGTTGTTGATGGTACAGTTGAAGTAAATGAATCATTTATTACTGGTGAAAGTAAAACTATTCAAAAGAAAAAAGGTGATGAACTTTTATCAGGATCATTTATTGTAAGTGGTGAATGTTTAGCAAGAGTTACCCATGTTGGTAATGATAATTACATTAATACTTTATCAAATGAAGCTAAGAAGATGAATGAGAATAAATCCGTTATCTTTAACTCTTTTGAAAAGTTAGTTAGATTATTATCATATATCTTAATTCCATTGGGCATAATGTTATTTATTAACCAATATATCTTTGTTAAATTAACGCTTAGTGAATCAATTATGAACACCGTAGCTGCTTTAATTGGTATGATTCCCGAGGGTCTTGTATTATTAACAAGTTCCGTAATGGCAGTATCAGTATTAAAACTATCTAAACATAAAGTATTAGTTCAACAATTATATTGTATTGAAACACTAGCTCGTGTTAACTGTATTTGTTTGGATAAAACAGGTACTATTACTACTGGTAATATGAAATTATATAAAAAAATTCCACGTGGTAAATTAACACCACAAATGTTTGATGATATCTTAGAAAAAGTTGTTAACTTATTACCCGATAATAGTGGAACATTTAATGCCATGCGTGATCACGTTAATAAGAAACTTGATATTAAACCAGATGGTTTAATTGCGTTCTCATCAGAAAGAAAGTATTCGGCTTGTAAATATGGTAATGATTGTTACTATGTAGGAGCTCCTGAATATGTCTTATCATTTAATTTAGATTTAATTGATAATGAAATAAAAGAATATCAAGAAGATTATCGTGTTATTGTTGTTGCGCATAAAAGTGGTGAACTTGATAAGAAACCTGAGAAACTTGATATTGCAGGTTATGTTTTAATTGAAGATGAAATAAGAAAAGAAGCTAAGGATACCCTTGAGTACTTTAAAGAACAAGGTGTTAAAGTAAAGATTATTTCAGGTGATAACTATAAAACCGTTACAAAGATTGCTAATCGAGTAGGTTTAAAGAATTTAGTTGGTGTTGATACATCAACATTATCTGAAGAAGAACTTATTAAAGTAGCAGGAGATACGGATATCTTTGGACGTGTAACACCACATATGAAGAAAACAATCATCAAAGCTTTAAAGAAAAATGGTTATACGGTTGCTATGACTGGTGATGGTGTAAATGATGTACTTGCTCTTAAAGAGAGTGATTGTGGTGTAGTTATGGCAAGTGGTAGTGATGCTGCTAAGTCTGTTGGTCAATTAGTACTATTAGATTCTAATTTTGCTAGTATGCCAAAGATTGTTGCTGAAGGAAGACAAACAATTAATAATATTGAAAGATCAGCAAGTTTGTTACTTGTTAAAACTATTTATACAATCTTCTTAATATTTACATCAATCTTCTTTCAAAATAAGTATTTCTTTGTACCAATTCAATTAACATTAATAACTGGTTGTACAATTGGTATCCCATCATTTATACTTGCACTTGAACCGAATAAGAACTTAGTTGATGGTAAGAACTTCTTATTAAAGATCTTAAAGAAGAGTTTACCTGGTGGTATTACAGTATTCTTAGATGTTGTAATTATCTTATTATTTAAACGTTACTTTGATGTATCTGAAGAAACAGTTAATGCACTTGTTGTCTTATTAACAGGAACTACTGGATTCTTACATTTATATCATGTATCTAAACCATTTAATTACTTACGTGGAATATTATTCTATTTCTTACTTGCAATCTTTATTATTGGTGTAACATTATTAAATGATTTCTTTGCTTTAATGGCAATTAATCATCAAATCGCTTTAATTTTCTTCCTATTAGTAGTTTTCTCAATCTCTGCTTATCAAACGATTATTAAAATCATTGACAGAGTCATGGATTGGCATGAGAAAATAAAAAAATGGATAGGTAGTCATCGTGTCGAAGCTTGATGAATTAATTGATTTATTAGATCAAAATATCTATATTAAAAACATTAATTCTTTATCACATAAAGTAAGTGATGATACTAAAAAATTAATTAAAGAGTATCAAGAAAATCCTTCTATTGAACTTAAAAAGAAGATATTAGAAGACCCTGATTACCGTAATTACTTAGAATGTGAAACGAATATTAATTGTTTAATTATGGGTATTAATAATAAATTTAAAAGGGGGCATTTATGTGCGAATCATAAGTGGTAAATTAAAGGGAAGAATGGTTAAAGGATACGATATTATTGGTACAAGACCAACAATGGATCGTATTAAAGAAAGTTTATTTGCGACTATTCAAAATCATATTAAAGATTCTATTGTTCTTGATTTATTCGCAGGAACGGGAAACTATGGAATAGAAGCAATAAGTAATGGAGCAAAAGAAGTATATTTTAATGATTTAAATATTAAATGTGTTAACGTTATTAAAGATAATTTAAATACTTTTAATGTTATGGATAATAATATTATTCTAAATCTTGATTATATGAAATGTTTAGAATATTTAAGTACTAAAAATATTAAGTTTGATTTGATATTTTTAGATCCACCATACAAAGATGATGTTATTAGTAAAATCATTAATTTTGTTATAGAAAATAACCTTTTAAATAAAAAAGGATTAATAATTTGTGAACTTACTAATAATAATTTACTTGAAAGTTACAATAATGTAAGCTTATGGAAAAATAAAAAGTATGGTGATAAATATATATATATTTATCAAAATAATGAAAATTTATCAAATTTATAAGAGAATTTCTTTACTAAATTCTCTTTTTTTGGTATAATTAGAAAGCGATTGGAGGGATAGTATGGCTGATTTATTAACCATCAAGGGTATTGGTGCTAAAGGTAAGAGCTTATTAAATAAATTAGGTATTATGGATACTAATGATTTATTGACGTATTATCCTATAAGATACGATTTATTAAAAAGAAGTAATTTAGCTGATGCAACAGAAGAAGACCGAATTATTATTGATGGTAAAGTAGAGAGTGTGCCCCTTATCTTAAGATTTAATAGAAGCTTAAATAAGATGAATTTTAGACTTATTACAGTAAATGGTGTAGTAGGTGTAAGTATCTTTAATAGAGCTTTTATGAAAAAGCAATTAGAGATTGGTACAAGTATTATTGTTATCGGTAAATATGATAAAAAGAAAAATATTATTACAGCCTCTGATATTCGCTTTGGAACATTGGGCAAAGAAGAAAAGATTGAACCAGTATATCATTTAACAACAGGTATAACTAGCAAGAATTTACATACATTCATTAACTTAGGACTATTAATCTATGGAAGAGAAGTCCCTGATTATATTCCTGATTACTTACTTGATAAATATAATTTCTTAAACAAGAAAACATCACTTAATATTGTTCATAATCCAAGTGATTTAGAGAAGTTGGCAGAAGTACGTAACAGATTAAAATATGAAGAATTATTTATGTTCATGACGAAAATTAATTATCTTAAAATAAGAAATAAACAAGATAATGGCCTTGAACGTAATATTAAGATGAGTGATGTTAACGAATTCTATAAAAAGTTACCATTCACATTAACGAATGATCAAAAAAACGTAATTGAAGAAATCATTACGGATATGAATTCCAAGAAAATGATGAATCGACTACTTCAAGGTGATGTTGGTAGCGGTAAGACTATCGTAAGTATTATTGCGATGTACTTTAATAAACTTTCAGGTTATCAAAGTGCTTTAATGGCGCCAACGGAAATCCTTGCAACACAACACTATAATAATATTAAAAAAGTGTTAGGAGATTCTGTTAATGTAGAACTGTTAATTGGTTCACTAACTAAGAAAGAGAAAACAAGAATATATAATGGTCTTGAAGATGGTAGTGTTGATATCGTAATTGGTACTCATGCCCTTATTCAAGAAGATGTTAAATACTATTCACTTGGTTTAGTAGTAACCGATGAACAACATCGTTTTGGTGTTAATCAAAGAGCTAACTTAAAGAATAAAGGTATGATGCCAGATGTTCTTTATATGTCAGCAACACCAATACCAAGAACATTTGCCTTAACAATCTATGGTGATATGGATGTATCAATCATTAAAGAAATGCCAAAAGGTAGAATTCCCATTGAGACTCATATTAAACGTAGTGAAGATATCGCCGATGTCTTAGAAATGATGTATGATGAATTAAAACAAAAACATCAAATCTATGTTATTGCACCTTTAATTGAAGATAATGAAAATAGTGAATTAACAAGCGTTAATAACTTAAAAGATAAAATGAACTTAGCATTTGGATCTAAATATAATATTGATGTTTTACATGGTAAGATGGCTAATGCTCTTAAAGATGATATTATGTTAAAGTTTAAAAATAATGAAACTAATATCTTAATTAGTACAACCGTTATTGAAGTTGGTGTCGATGTACCAAACGCTAGTATGATTGTTATCTTTGATGCTAATCGCTTTGGTTTATCAACACTTCACCAATTAAGAGGTAGAGTAGGCCGTGGTAATGTTAAATCAAGTTGTATCTTAATTAGTTCACAAGAGACTGAAAGACTTGAGATTCTCGCTAAGACTAATGACGGTTTTGAAATCGCTGAAGAAGACTTTAAGTTAAGAGGTTCAGGTGATTTATTCGGAACCCGTCAAAGTGGTGATATGAACTTTAAGATTGCCGATATTAAAGAAGACTATGACTTATTAGTAAAAGCTAATAAAGATGCTAGTGCCTTTATGAAAAATAAAGATGAAAAATATGATTTATTAAAAGAAACAATCTTAAGTAGCATTGACACAGATTAATGTAAATTTATAAAAATAGAGTAAAAAACGAGTAAGCATATTGACCTCGTTTTTTATTTATATTATAATAAATATGTAAGGTAGGTAATAAACCTTACCCTTTCTTAATAACAATTAAGAGAGGATTCAACCAAAACCCCCTGAAGAGAGATAATTATCGATATTATCTCTCATTTTGTTTATATAGGGCATTTTTATGTAAAGATATATAAAGATAATTTTTGACAGCGATTAATATCATGTTATAATAATATTGGTGATGATATGAATAATGAAGTAAGAGCTATAATTAAAGAAGCGTTAGATGGTAGCAAGGAGTTAGAAGATAAACTTGCTGAATTCCACAATAAAATTGAAAAGAATAATAAATTTCTTTATTTGGAAATATATAAGCAATTGATAGATCAATTTAACAAGAAACCTATTTCATATATGGATTATATTGGATTAACAATAAATTTTAGATCAATCGTATTTGCTTCAGATGAAGATAAAAAGATTATGGAATCACTAGGTGGAATAGAAAAAGCTGGAATCGGTCTATATAACAGTCCTACTCAAGGGGAAATCTTAGTTGATGTAAAAAAGGTTGTAGTTGAACTTTATGCAGACGGTTTTCCCAAAGATAAAAGTGTAATTGATTATACATTTGCTGGTTGGAATGATGAAGAACGTCAAAATGACAATGTTTTAAAAATTAATATAAATCTTGAAAGATTTAGAAGTATTATGGGAATGGCAGTAGAAGAAAAAAAAGGTGAAAAAGCTTCTCCATTCTTAGCGTAATTATATTCAAGTAAAAAAGATGAACAATTAGTTCATCTTTTTATTTTGTTTGGATATTTTTTGATTCATAATAACTTCTTTCATCGTGAATAAGTCTTTTGTTTTCGTCATATAGATATATATTACCACCAACGATGTTTTCAATATTATTTCGACCAAAACGATCAATAACTGAAATAGGTATATGTAAGTCACCATTAATTCTTTTTGGTAAGACCATTCCTTCGACATATTGTATGCTACTTATATCTAATTTTTCACCAATAGTTTCAGGTAATACTAAATTTGTTCCATCAACTAATGCGCTTAAATCTACTGAACCACCAACTGTTTCTGGCATAACCATACCATTAGCATAGATTAATGCTCTAAGTTCCAAATCATCTTGTAACATCCTAGGTAGAACTAAATCATTTCCATATATAACATTTGGTAGGGATATACTCCAACAAACATCAGGGAATCTTAATGAATGAATAGTTGGTCCTAGTGATCTAATAGTTATAGCTTTTCTAACCATTTTAGGTAAAGTTAAATCTTGTACATATTTTATATCTAGGTTAAATGAACCTTCTACTTCTTCTGGTAAAACAATATTATTATAATTATCAACTTTTATTAATACATCTCCATGTACTATTTTAGAGAAGGTAACATTTTTCATTACTTTAGCAGCTACATCTAATTGACCACCGATTTCATCAGGGAATGTAACATTCTCTAGTACTGCTTTATTACTATTACCAATACCTATATAAACGCTTCCACTACGAATATTACCATCAGCATATAATCGACCATTAACTCTTTTTGGAAATTTAGTATTTCGTACACTTTCAACAGCACCTAGACGAATATCACCCATCATAATATCTGGATATATCATATTGTCTATCTTTTCCATGAAAGGAACATATCTTACGATTATTTTTGGGAATAATGGATCATCTGGTTTCATTATTATTCCTTTTGTAAGATTACTGATATAATTATCTTCTCTTTCTTTTACATCATGATTAAATATTCTAGATAAATCTTTATAAATATCTCTTTTTGATATTATTTCATCAACACGTGGATCGTGTCTATGACCAAAGCCTAAGATATTTTCATTTATTTCATATAAGAAGATTAATTCATCAGTAGATAATTCAATATTCTTTTTGTGCTTTTTATAAATTTCTGTAAGTCTTTCCATGTGTTCAACTCTTTTGTAGTATTTATCACGATCTGGAAATTCTTTTAGTTTTTCTTCTAATATATCTTTTAATTCTGGTTCAATATTTTGGTTTTGAAGAATACCTCTTATTTCTGCGATGTTTTCATCTTCCATACGAATTGCTAATCTTGGAACTTTATATTCACCATTTTTATCAATGGAATAGTATACATAAAAGTCACCACATGATAATTGTGCTAAAGCTGTTCCTTCGGCTTTCGTACACCAGTTGGTATTATATCCATTTAATGATGAAGCTAGTTTTTTATAATCTCCACCTTTATTGTATTTAACCCATATTCCCTCGTTTGTATATATGTTTTCTTTTTCTTTAGCAAAGAAGTAAGTATATACTTTTTGGAATGAACCATCACTTGTTATTTTTTTAAGAACTTCATCGTCTATTGTTTCTTTGTTTACGGTTTTGATAATTAAATCCATTGATTTATTAAGTACTTCTTTATTTAATTCAATAAAAGCAGCAGTTGTATTTTTAGTTCTTTTATTAAAGGCTTTAGCAGCTTGATTATATGTACCTAATTTTAACATTCCTTGGAATGCCCAATATTTAACCCAAAAAGGATATTTATTTGTTTCTTCACTTAAGAAGTAATCAAGCCATCTATCTAAACTAGTTTCTTGATCAGCAATTACTTCTTTTTCGATTCCTCTTTTAGAGTATTTATCAAAACTTAGATGTCCTTTTCCAATATCTAATTCTTTTTCTCTTATGAATTCATAGTAACTTTCTGGAATATTTTCAGGTTTTATTACATATCTATCATGATAGAATCCTTTTAATAGTTCTTTTCTTTTTTCTATTGAACCAAAGCCTTCATGAATTTTTGTTTGCATATCAAAATAATCTTTTATATTATTAAATTTATCAGTTGCATTATGAGTAGAGTGACGCAATACCTCATCACTTTTATATAAATCACGATATAATCGGTCAATAAATCTAATTGCTTCTTTATTATTATCCATATTACATACTCCTACTATATATTAGTATATCATATTATCATATAAAAATCTCTTGAAAATGTGATTAATTAACATTATTATTACATGCTTTTGTGTTATAATTATTGGGAGGTATATATGAAGAATAAACGTGAGAAAGTTGTTATTAAAACAAGTATAATTAGTATTATTTCCAATATCATTCTTGCAGGATTTAAAGCATTTGTAGGATTACTTTCTAATTCCATTGCGATTATTTCTGATGCTATAAATAATTTAAGTGATGTTTTATCTAGTGTTATTACAATTTTAGGTACTAAACTTGCAGGACGTGCACCAGATAAAGAACATCCTTATGGTCATGGAAGAATAGAGTATATGACATCAATGGTAGTTTCAGCAATTGTTATATATGCAGGTATTACCGCGTTTATTGAATCTATTAAGAAGATAATTAAACCAGAGGCTGTAGATTATAGTGCGATAACATTAATTATTTTAATAGCAGGTATTATTGTTAAATTTATCTTAGGCATCTATGTTCGAAAAAAGGGTGAAGATGTTAATTCTGATTCCTTAGTAGCGAGTGGTTCTGATGCCTTTAATGATGCCATACTATCTATTTCAGTTCTAGCATCTGCAGTTATTTATATGTTATTTAGTATTAGTTTAGAAGCTTATGTTGGTGTATTAGTATCTATCTATATTATTAAAGCAGGAATTGAATTAATAAGAGAATCTGTTGATAATGTAATAGGAGTAAGAGTTGAAGGTGACTTAACAAGATCAATAAAAAAAGAAATTTTAAAAAATGAGAATATCAAAGGTGTATATGATCTAGTACTTAATGACTATGGACCAGATAAATACTTAGGTTCTGTTCATATTGAAGTAATTGATACACTAACAGTAGCAGATATCGATAAAATATCAAGAAATATAACTAAAACAATTATGAAAAAGTATGATGTTATATTACATACTATTGGTGTTTATTCAATAAATACTGAAGATAAAGATGTTATTAAAGCAAGAGATGAGATTACTGAAATAGTTTTTGCTCATGAAGGAATACTAGAAATGCATGGCTTTTATCTAGATGAAGAAGAAAAAAGTATTAGTTTTGATATAATTATTGACTTTAAAATAAAGAATAGAGAAGAAGTATATAAAGAAATATATGAGAAAGTAAAAAATAAATATCCTGATTATAAATTTAATATAACTTTAGATATTGATATAAGTGATTAAAAGAGATATATTTATTATCTCTTTTTTATGTTATAATTAATATTAGAGTAAGGTATTTATGATTAAATTAGATAAATTAATTAAGTTAAAAGATGCAACATTAAAATTAGTTAGAGATATTAGATATGGTAGAGAGATTGAATGTGATATAAAAGGACGTCATGCTCATAAATTTGTCAATAAATATGGATTTACTAGATATGTAGAAGGCGATCGTCCACATTTTAAAGGATATGAAATGACTGATGGTCATATAATGTTAGGTGAAAAAGAAGCTGAATTACTTAAGTATTTAAATAAGAAAAAAATCTTAAAAATTGATGATAATATTGAAAAAATACGTCGTGATCAAAAACGTCTTAAACCATATTATGAATATCAATATGAATATGAAGATGATTTTGAAATGCCGGTAATTGAAGGTACTGGTAAAGATCAGACAATAACTTATATAAGAATACCTAATACTTCATATGATTGGACAACTAATATTTATCATAGTGATTTAACTGGTTACCGTAGATTATGTACTTACCAATATCGTGCTTTCCGTATTGATGAAGATGATCATGGATGGGTTGAATATATTGATTCTCCTGAAAAACACGATATCATCGCTACTAAAGATAAATATCCATATATTGAAGAAAGTTATTATTATGTAGTTAATGGTGATAAGGAAGAATTTAGTATTAGAGAAGAACGAGCAAGATTAAACGGAGATTCTAAGAAAAAATAAAAGTAGACATTATGTCTACTTTTTATTATTTAATATGTATATCACTATCTTCTTGTTCGGCAATATATTTTGATAAATTAGCGTATTCTGGTCTAATTACTGGAGATCTATCTGGATATCCTTCAAAGAATAAATCATGGAAATACATATCATCTAGTTGTTTCATAGGATCACTAAGTGCATGATCAGCTCTTTCTCTAAATACATTAACATCTTGTTTATAGAAGGCAATACTTAATAATTTAAGATATATTAATTCAAAGTTTGCGTAGTAATTAACATTTAACTGTGGATGTTCTTTTAACTTCTTATGATATTCTTGATAAGTATCATGTATTTCTTTTTCTAAGCCATTTTGATATTCAAGGATATCATCACATTCATCTAAGATACTACTAAAGCGACTATTTAAAAAACGATGTTCTGATAATACTAACATATAGCCCCAGAGTAATTCTTCAATAATAATATATAGTTTCTTATTAAGGATTTTAAAGAAACATGATAATTGTCTTGAAAAGCCTTCTTTATATGGTACAGCGTTAACAACAATATAATATAAGAAAGCATCAGTTAATAGATAATCTCTTTTATTATCGATTAATGTTTGTAAATCATTTTTAAAAATATTAGGATCATATGTAATAGGTACTTCTCTTATAAATGATGCTTTTTTAGCATATTCATCAATCTTTTTTAAGTAATCATTAATTGTTGGCATATCTCCTCCAAAATCGAGTTTATTATAGCTTATTGACTATATTTTTGCAAATAAAACGTGGTTAAAATTGACCAATTGGCCTTTTTGTGGTATAATTATGACGTTTTTTAAAGGGGTTATTATGAATGCAGATTATTATTATAAGAAAGTAATTGATGGGATAGAGTTTAATCTTTACCATAATGGTTCAAATTATAAAGTAGATGATATTGATAAAACATTTCTTGAATATCTTCATAATTATATTGAAAGTATTATTAAACTTGATAGAGAATATCTATTAACTGATGGTTTTCTCTATTATACTACTATGGGAGAACGTGATACACCAGCAGCATATATGGGTAGTGTTTGTCATCATTTTAAAGCTCTTACTGGTGATGATAATGAAGCCATTGAGGAATTACAACACTTTTATTATAAAATCCGTTGGATAGATCATTGGATGGGTGGTAATTCTATTACTATTAGATTACAAAATTTAACTTGTAATAATGAAAATGAAAAATGGGGTCTTGCAACGATTGATGGCGTTTTAAGAGATATTAGTTATAGTTACTCTAAACACGGTTTTAAAAGTTTAAGACTTATGTTAAACGTTTTAATTACAATTCTTGTTTATTGTGTCTATTATAAAAAAGAATTAAATACATATTCAGAGTATGTAACGGATTTTTGTTATCACATTAATGAATTTGTTGATAAATTAATTGTTAGTGGTGTATGTAGTGTTGATGATGCTAGTGATGATAAAGAATATAACGATGAATATATTGGTCGACTTGTTACTTATCTTATGACATACATTAATGAAGAATTAGAGCCAAGGATAAAGATAGATTAGGGGTTATTATGGAAAAAATAGATGAAAGAGTAGAAGAATACTATAAGAAATTAGAAGAATTTAATAGTTGGCATGCTGCTATTTATCAAGTAAAAGCATCATGTAATGAACTTCATCAATTCTTCCGTCAAATTATTGAATTAAATCGTGATTATTTATTTACAGATTCATTACTTGATTATTGTACTAGTTACATGGGTCTTCATGATCGAATAAGAAATTATACAAGAAGTGATGACCATGTTAAGTATGAATATATGCATTATCTTAGTGAGATGATTGATCAATGTAATGAAGAAGAAATGTATCATCGTACATATTTTAAGTTACTTGATCCTGAGATGCTTGAAGCTGTAAAAAAAGTATCAGACCGTGTTAAAAAGATGTATGAAGATTATGATGAAATTCATAATTACTTAGGTGATATTAAAAGAATATATGAATTAATATTGTATTATTACGCTATTAATGGTCGTAAAGATAATATTGATGAGATGTGTGATATCTTTGATAAAGATGCTTATAAATTACTTGATACATTCTATTTCATGGGTTTTAGAAATGATGCTTATGGTTATATAAATAATAAGGATGCATTTGATGAATACATTATTAGTGAAATAGAGAAAGCTAAAGTCAAACAAGCAGTATAAAAAAAAGACTTCATAGAAGTCTTTTTTCTTGCTATTTTTTATATATTTTGATATAATATAGAGCGTTTTTAAGGGGTTTGTATGCTAGATAAAGAACAGTTGTTATTAGATCTAAAAAAAGACAATATTATTTTATCTATGGATGAATTAAATGAAGTCATAGGTATTTATAATAATATCTTAGATTTTACTTTAGAATACGATTGGCAAACAGGTGATGATAGATTTTGTTTTATTGGTACAAAGATAGAACCTTTTTGTGATGTAATAGATGATGATGTAGAATACAAACCTTATTTATTTTATAATATCTTTTCTGGTATCGCACAACTTAAAAAATATAATCTATTAAGTCATCTTGATTATTCGATGTTAGTAAGCAAATTTAGAATGAGTAGTGCTGATAGAAGAAGTTTCTTGTTTGAATTATCTTTATATATAAGCTATGTTGTATCAGGATATTGTATTCATAAAGAAGCAAGAGAATTTGGTATTGAATTTATAGACTTTTTTCCTACAATCGTGGATGATGAAATTAATTTAATATCAGAGGTTATTTATGGATATCATCAACGTAATAAAAATTGGATTTTGAAATCTAAATTTGTTCCTAATAAGTATAAAGAAATATTAGAAACCTTTGAAGAAACATTTGATATTTATTACGATAATTGTTATGAATATGATGGAATTAATGGAATTGAATATAATCAATTCTTAGATATGGTTTATTACTATTTTCTTAGAAATGATTTAATTAATAAAGAACCTGATAAAGTATTAGATTTCCTAAGAAGTTTATCTGAAAATATAAGTGATTATGTTGAAGCATTGGGCTTAATGGGTCTTAATCATCCTTGTGATATGTTTCCATATATTGATAGATTATATACTGAATCAAAAGATAAAGTCGTAATTAGATAGGTGAATAATATGAAAGATAGAGAAAAATTAATAAAAAATTATCTAGAAAAATTTATAAATTCCTATAATAAGTATTTTGCGCCTACAACATTATCTAATAGTACTATTAAGGATGTACGTAATTACATATATAGTTTAGTTAATAAAGGAATTGATTATTTACTAACAGATTCATTAATTGATTATATGTGTTATGAAGGAATGATACTTAAGAGTTTAAAAAAACTTAATGGTGGTAATTATCAATTAATTGCTTTTCTAGTTGAATACATTTCTAAAATAGATATTGCATTAAGTTTTAAAGAGAAAGGTGAAGAAGCGCATACATATTTAATAGATAAAGACTTTGAAGAAGCATTATCTACTATTAGTAATAGTGTTTATAAAACTATAATGAAATTCCAGAACAATCGTTATTATGATGTAAGATATCTTATTTATATTACTTTTGCATATTATTTAATAAATAATCGAGAAGATAATATTTATGATATGTGTAATATCTTCCTTAATGAACCCGATAGAATATTAGATAGTATCAAAATAAATAATGTTTTTAAAGATGAAGCAACTAATTCTGAAGATGAAGAACGACTAATCGATTTTGTCTTTTCTAAATTAGGTTCTAGAAGTAATAGAGAGATAAGGTAGGTAGCTATATGGAAAGAAGTAATTTAATAGATCTTTATACCAATACAGTAGCTACTAATATGAAAAGAATTTATGGTAATAAATTATGTAAATATAGCACTGATTTAGCGCATACGAATATTGAGAAAATCTTTGATAAGAATCTTGATTATTTATTAACTGATTCATTTATTGATTTTCTATGTCGAGATAGTTATAACATTAATATGAATTTAGAAAGAATTCATGCGGATAGTAAATTAAGAAATAGTATTATAATTTATTATTTTGAAGACCTTTTTAAATTTGTTAATGAAGAGGCTGAATATGATGAAAGTATTTATGATATAGCAATATATGGAACTTTAGATACTGATTTAAAACAAGGTATTAAATATGCTTTGGAGCGTCACTATAATACACCAGTATCTTATAATCGTTTATGTGATGTTTTATATATCATGTATGTTGTTTTTACTTATTATGTATTAAATAGAAGACAAGATAATATCTATGAATTATGTGATACTATCTATGATAATCTTGATCGCATAATTGATGGATTAACAATCAATAATATTAATGTTCGTGCAAGTTATTATGATAATTTTGATAATCTTTGTCTGATGGTTGAATTTATTTTCGGTAAGTTAGAGAATCGAAATAATAAAGAAATAAAGTAGGGGTTATTATGACAATTAATAAAACTAATAAACTCGTTAAAAATTATATAAAAAAACTTTTAGAATGTGATAAGAATCATTTTAGTGATATTGGTATATCACCAGAATGTTATCATTATGTCTGTGAGAGTTTAAAGAAGATTGTTAATAATGATCTAGATTATTTATTAACAGATTCGTTTTTAGATTATACTGTTTTTCATGGAGAATATGAACTAAAACAAAGATTTAATGGTCTTAATGGAAATAAGTATGAAGTAATAAACTCGTTAATGTGGTATTTTGAATATGTCATAGAAGAATATCTTTATCGAATACCGGGTTATTATTATACTTATGCTAAGTTATTAGATGATGATATGAAAGAAGCAATGAGTTATGTTTCTGGACGTATCAAAATTTATGATCGAAATATGTATCGCGATGGATATAGTTTTGAAGATGTGAAACATATCGTTGGGATTGTTTTTGCTTATTATGTATTAAATAAAAGACAAGATAATATTTATGAATTATGTGATATTTTTATTGATGATATAAATAAAACTCTCGATGGTTTATGTATTAATAATGTTAATCTTGCATGTGATGAAATTGATCATAATTTACAAAATATCGAACGTTTAATCGATTATGTATATAGTAAAATAGATAATAAAAATAATAAAGAAATAAAGTAGGTGTTATTATGTATAATCCTAAGACGGATAATTTAGCTAATAACTATGTTTGTAAAATACGTCATTATTATGAAAGTCATTTTCCTTATAAAATGGATTATGATGCGCGTATTAGTCTTCATGAAAGTTTAATGATGATTCTTGATAATAATCTTGAATACTTATTAACAGATTCATTATTAGATTTTGTTTCTCATTATAATGATAAAGAAACCGTAGCTTTCATAAAAAAACTAAATGGTAGTATATATGATATTTTTGATTTACTAAAATATTACTTTGGTAAATTATTTGATGAATTATTATATCGTGATCCAGATTTATATTGTAGTTATATATATGAATTAGATGATGATCTTAAAAGATCTACAAATATTATTGCGAAAGAACTAAAATCATTACGTGAACTAGCTACTAAAGAAAACTATAATTATAATGATATTCAAGAGATTATCTATATTATTTTTGCATATTATGTATTTTATGATCGAGAAGAAGATATATTTGAGTTATGTAATACATTTTTAGATGATCCAGGAAGAGTTCTTGATGGTATTAATTTTAATAATATTCATGATGATAATATTACTAATGCCGAAGAAGATAAGCGTTTAATAGATTTTGTTTTAAGAACATTAAATAATCGTAATCAAAAAGAAATAAGGTAGGGTATTATGGGAGAAATCGAAAAGAAAATAAATGATTATTTTCAAGTGATTGAAATGAATAATTCTGATTTTTCTAATTATCAAGAAGAATTTAATAATCCAAAAAAGATAGCTGAGATTCGTCTTTATATAAGAAAAATGATAGCTCATAAAATTGATTATATCTTGACGGATTCTTTAGCAGATTTTATTGGATATGAGCATAAGTTATTTAATAACTTAAAAGATCTTAGTAGTAAAGATATATATACGGTAATACCTATATTACAAAAATATTTAAATTCATTATTTTGTGATGTTTATAAAGAAAGTTATGCCTATTGGACTTATACAAGGTTAATAGATAAAGATTTAGAAGATGCTCTTAAATATGCTTCTAATCGTCTATTGAGTTATCGTGATCATCCAGGAAATGAATATTATGGTTTTTATCAATTGTGTTCGGTTATTCACACTGTTTTTGCTTTTTATCTATTAAATGGACGCAAGGATAATATCTATCAAATGTGTGATATATTTTTAGATAATGTTGAACAAACATTTGATAGCTTACTTGTTAATAATGTAGGTAATATTGGTGGTTATTCAAAAATTGAAGCTGATCATCGATTAATAGATTATGTATTATCTAAATTAGATAATCGTGAAACTAGAGAAATAAAGTAGGGGATATTATGGAAAAGATAGATGAACTAGTAAAAGAATACTATAATAAAATTAAAAAACATAATATTGATAAAGAGTATTATAAAGATTTTTGGGATGATCCTATTCGTCGTGAACAAATATGCCATTTATTAAAAGTAATTATCGAAAAAGATCGGGAGTATTTATTATCAGAATCATTTCTAGAATATATGGGTGATGATGATCAATTAATTAATAATCTGGTGTTATTGTGTAGTGAAGACTATTTTGTTATTGAATGTTTAGAAAGATACTTTCATGTAATATTTGAAGATATACTTACTGTTGATATTAACAATCATCTTTCTAAGAAATGGTTTCTTCTTTTAGATAAAACATTTCAAAAAGAAATAATTGAGATATTAAATCGTTATCAACATCTTTGGAGACATGATGGTGTTGGACCTAATGGCCATTATGAATTAGGTTGTATTATTCGTGTTGTCTTTGCTTATTATTTAATCAATAAGCGAAAAGATAATATTTATGAATTATGTGATATCTTTTTAGATAATCTTGATTGGACATATGAATCATTATATTTCTATAATATAAAGAATGCTCTTTATATTCCGGAAGACTTTGTTAACTTTGTTTTTTCTAAATTAGAAAGTGCTAAAACAATAGATATAAAATAAGACTTATAAAGTCTTTTTTTATTGTAAATATAAATGTTTTTTGTTACAATAAAACAGTTTTGTGGGGTTACTAATGGTTGATAAAGAAAAACTAAAGTTATTACTTGATGTAGAAGGTATGAGTATATCATCAAAAGAATTAGATGAAGTTATAACCATCTATACAAATTTAGTAAAATTCTTTATGGAAGATAGAGATGACTATAACGATGAAGATATATTTGACTTCGTTAATGAGAGTGATACTTATTTATGGTTTCATGATAAATATGAGTATTATTATAAAGTCTTTATTAATGTAGTAAAGATGAAACATAAGAATTTATTAATGTACCTTGATTATATATTAATAAAAATGGATGCGAAAATAGATGAAGATTCTTTTGATCATCCGATGTTTTTTCTACTTGAATATACTAATAATATCGTAGATAAATATAGTGAATATCCTAAATATTATAGAGGATACTTTAGGCAAAATACAGAACGCCATACTGGTGGTGATTTAGGACTATTTATTCCTAAATTAAAAAAATCTAAATATGTTCCATCTTATTATATAGATATATTTTCTATCTATCTTGAACTATATGATACATATTTTGTAAATTGGCAAGAATTAGATCTCAAATATGGCGTATGCTTTGATGACTTCCTTGAAGATACATATTTCTATTTTATTGAAAATAATATTTTACATACAGAACCAGATTGTATTATATCTTTTCTAGAAAGTTTCCGTGGTAATATTGAAGATACTTTAGAAAAAATGAATTTAGCGGGATTTATTAATATCGATTTTATTGATGATGATTTTATTCATTATGTAGATATTTTATATCAAAGCTCTAAAATAAAAGGAATAGCAATTAGGTAAGAGGGTTATTATGGTTGATAAAGAAAAACTAATGGAACTATTAAAAAAAGATGGAATAAAAATTTCTTATAAAGAGTTAGATGAAGTTATAAATATTTATATTAATATGATGAATTTTGTGATGAAAAATAATGATATTAAACAAATATTTTCATTTATTGATGCTTATTGTGAGGGATTAAAATCTACAACATATGAACAATATCATACAATTTTTTTGGGTATAGTAAAAATGATGCAAAATAATCTTTTGATTTATCTTGATTATATGATGGTTGCTGCTAATGTTCATTATTTAAATGAATTTGAAAATTATATTAAAACAATTCTTGACTATTATCAAAATCGATCTGAAACATATAAAGCTGATATAAGAGCTAATACTTATAGAGTTGTTGACGATGATTTAAATAAATTAATTATAGAGTTTGAAACTTCTAAACAGGCCCCTGAATGTTATATAGATATAATACGTGCTTTTTATAGAGCATATAATAATGAATACCGGCAAGACTTAGACGATATATATAATATCGATTATATAGATTTTCTTGATATGACATATTGTTATTTTATGGAGAATAATCTATTAAATACAGAACCTGAGAGCGTTATATCATTTATAAATGGATGTATGAATAATGAAGGGTATATTCTAGATAAAATAAATTTAGCAGGACTAGATGAAGTTATGGATTATAAAAATGATAATATGATTACTTTTATTGATACTTTATATCAGAATTCTAAAATGGAGAGTATTAAGATTAGATAAAAAAGACTTACAAAGTCTTTTTTTATTGTAAATATAAATGTTTTTTGTTACAATAAAACAGTTTTGTGGGGTTACTAATGGTTGATAAAGAAAAACTAATGAAACTAATAAAAAAAAATGGAATAAAAATATCTTATAAAGAGTTAGATGAAGTTATAAATATTTATATTAATATGATGAATTTTGTGACAAAAAATAAAATTAAACGAGTATTTTCGTTTGTTGATGCTTATTGTGAGAGATTAAAATATATACCATATAGACAATATTATACAATTTTTTGGGGTATAGTAAAAATGATGCAAAATAATCTTTTGATGTATCTTGATTATATGATGGTTGCTGCTAATGTTCATTTTTTAGATGAATTTGATGATTATATTGGAAGAATTCTTTACTCTTATCAAAAACAATCTGAAACATATAAAATTGATATAAGAGCTAATACTAAAAGAGTTGTTGACGATAAATTAAATGAATTAATTATAGAGTTTGAAACTTCTAAACTGGCCCCTGAATATTATATAGATATAATACGTGCTTTTTATAGAGCATATAATAATTATTATGAATACCATCAAGACTTAGAGAATATATATAATGTTGGTTATGAAGATTTTATTGATATGACATATTGTTATTTTATGGAGAATAATCTTTTAAATACAGAACCTGAGAGCGTTATATCATTTATAAATGGATGTATTGATAATGAAGAGTATATTCTAGATAAAATAAATTTAGCAGGACTTGATGAAGTTATGGATTATGAAAGCGATAATATGATTACTTTTATTGATACTTTATATCAGAATTCTAAAATGGAGAGTATTAAGATTAGATAAAAAAGATTTACAAAGTTTTTTATTGTAAATGTAGATAACTTTTGTTACAATAAAACAGTTTTAAGGGGTTACTAATGGTTGATAAAAAGAAACTAATGGAACTATTAAAAAAAGATAGAATAAAAATATCTTATAAAGAGTTAAATGAAGTTTTAAATATTTACATTAACTTAATGAGATTCTATATGCGATCAAATAGTGATGAGACATATTTTGCTTTTCTTGATGATAATATAGCTTATTATGTATATGATGAATATAATGATAATTACTATAATGTTTTTGTTAATCTAATAAAATTGAAACGTAATAATATGTTAAACTATTTAGATTATCTATTAGTAGCTACGAATACTAGGATGGATGTGGAACCCAATCCTGTAGATATAGTTTATCTTTCGAATTATATTAGTGTATTATTAGATTATTATAATCTTGATAATAAAAAATATAGAGGAACCATAAGAGCACGTACGGAAAAAGTAATTGATAGTTCTTTGCATAGATATCTTGATGTTTTAAAAGGATCCAAATATGTTTCATCATGTTATATAGAGATTATATCTACATATTATGATTTGGTTAGTGCATATTTTTATGATTGGGACGATGATGATAATTATAATATAGATTTTGATGACTATCTTGAGTTAACTTTTTTCTATTTTGTAGAGAATAATTTACTACAAAAAGAACCTGAGAGTGTTTTAGCATTTCTTAAAACAAATGATGCTATTCATGAATACATTTTAGAAAAAATGGCTTTAGCAGGTCTTAAGTCAATAAATTATTATAATGAAGAATTTATAAATTGTATTGATACTTTATATAATAATTCAAAAATTAAGAGAATTGTGATTAGGTAAGGTGGAAGCAATGATTGATAAAGTAAAATTAAAAAAATTAGTAAATGATAGGGATATTAGAATATCTATGGAAAAATTAGAACAAGCAATGGTAATTTATACTAATTTAATTAATTATTATATGAAAGATAAATATAAAGAGTACTTATTCTTATTTATAAAAGAAAATATAAAATCATCTGATTATCAAATAGCTGCGTATCATCGTGAAATCTTTATATTAATAGTTCAAATGCTTAAAGGTAACTTATTAATGTATACTGATTACATATTAATTGATATAGAAGCAAGGGCTGGTCGTGATCATGTTCCTTCTGATTTACATTATCTTAGAAGTTATCTTTATAAAGTTGTTAATTTCTATAACGATAGAAGAAGGAAATATAAGGGGGAAATGCGAGTTAATACACATCGAATTATTAATGATAACTTAGATCAGTTTATTAAAAAATATCAAAAAAACGAAAAGGTTCCTCAGTATTACATCGATATAATGACGGCATTTTATCAAGCATATGTAACTTGTTATTCTATTAATAATAAGTCTTATTCGTTCGATGAAGTTAGTTTTAATGATTTCCTGGAAGATACATATTTTTATCTTATTGAAAAGAATTTATTGCATACAGAGCCCGAGAGTGTTTTATCCTTTGTATCTAGCTTAATTGGTAATGAAGATTATTTCTTAGATAAAATGTGTTTAGCTGGTTTTAGTGATGAAATAGATTTTGAAAATGATCGTGTAATTAAGTATATTGATACATTATATAATAATTCAAAAATAAAAAAGATTAATATTAGATAAAAAGACTATAAAGTCTTTTTTTTATTGAAAAAAATATCATTTTTTGATATAATATAGCACGTTTGTAAGGGGTTACTATGTCTGATAAAGAAAAACTTATGGGACTACTTAAAAAAGATAATATTAATGTAACTTACGAAGAATTAGATGAAGTTATAAATATATTTGCTAACGTCGAAAAATTCTTTATAAGGTGCGAAGAAGATAATGAACCATTATTATCATTTGTTAATTATAATCCAAGGTTATCACCTGCGGTTGATTATGATCGTCATGATTACTATTATCAAGCTTTAGTAGGAATAATTGAGTTAAAACGTAATAATTTATTAATATATTTAGATTATCCATTTTTAATATTAGAAACTGATGTTCCAGGTAATGCAGAACCAGATGATATGCGTTTTCTTTGTGGTCATATTAAAGGAATCTTAGGAGTTTATAAAGATTATCCAGAATCATATCGATATTATATAAGAGCGGACTCGAATAATATTATTGGTAATGATTTGGTCTATTGTAAGGATTTATTTACGGAAACTAGTAGTATTCCTGAATGTTATCGCAAAATAATGGAAGCATATATTAGAATATTTGAATTATACATTAAAGAATGGGTAAGATTAGATAATCAATATGGTTGTGAATTTAATGAATTTTTAGATATGACGTATTTTTATTTTCTTGAGAATAATATATTATATACAGAACCTGAAAGTGTGTTATCTTTTCTAGATAGTTTTAAAAATATGCATGATATTGAAGCAGCTTTAGAGAAACTTAATTTAGCTGGTTTCAATGATATTTGTTATACAAATGACAATATTATTAACTATATTGATACTTTATATCATAATTCTAAAAGAAAAATTATAAGTATTAGGTAAAAGGTGATATTATGTTTTTGAAAAAAATATTAATGTTTTTTCTAAGAAGAGATAGAGTAAAGATATCCTATCAAGAATTAAGTGAAGTAATGGATATTTATACAAACTTAATGAAATACTTATTAGAAGAAAATTTTGATTATAAAGAAATATATTCGTTCCTTAAGAAAGGTTTTGTAAGTCATTATGATTTAACTGATGATTACTGTTATAAAACTTTTTTAGAGTTAATAAAACTAAAACGAGATAATTTGTTAATGTACCTTGATTATGCACTATTAACTTCAAATGTTGAAGTAGGGTATGGTCGTAATTTAAGAGGTATTATATGTTATATTTATGTGTTTTTGGAAAAAATAGTTAGTATTTATAAAGAATATCCAAGAACGTATAAAGGTGAAATTAGAAGTTATACTTATAGAATTTTTGATGATGAAACAGATAAGATTGTTGCGAAGTTAGGAAGAACTAATGGTGTTTCATCTAGTTATAAAGATATAATATCTGCATATAATGAAGCATATAAGATATATTATCCAAAATCTAAAGGATTATATGCTAAATATGGGATTAAATTTGATAATTTTCTTGAAGAAACATATTATTTCTTTCTTGAAAATGGTTTATTATATAAAGAACCTGAATGTGTTTTAGAGTTTGTAAAAAGTTTTGCTGGAAATGAAGAAGAAATCTTAGATAAGATGCTTTTAGGAGGTTTTAATAAGATTGATTATGTTGATGACAAGATAATTAGTTATATCGCTATGATGTATCAAAAATCTAAGGAAGAAAGAATAATTATAAGATAAAAAGACTCTATAGTCTTTTTTTATTGAAAAAAATAACCTTTTCCAGTATAATAACCATGTTTCAGAGGGATAGTATGACTATTAGAAAAGGTTTAATGACATTACTTGCAAGAGATAATGTAAAATTATCTAATGAAGAACTTGATGAAGTAATGGATATTTATAAAAATTTAATAAAATTCTTTATGGGGTATGGTGTTAAAAAAGTACTTACAATAATTAAAGAATGGTTCGAGCTTTCATATTATGATTTAAAAAAAGATGATTACTATCAAGCTCTTTTAGAATTAATAGAACTAAAACAAAAGGATTTATTAATGTATCTTGATTATGCAATAGTATATACAAATGTTAATATTAGTGATAACCCTGACTATGAAGATATATCTGAACTTCGCGATTATTTTAAGTATCTTCTTAACTACCATGATGTATATCCCCAAACATATAAAGGAGAATTAAGAAGTAATACTTATAGAGTAATAAATGATGATTTAGTAGATTGTATTAAAAAACTTAAAAAGGTTAATTATATTCCGCCGCATTATATAGATGTTTTATATGCATATTATGAAGCGTATATTAATTATAGACGTAAAAGTAATTCACTATACTATAATATAGATTTTGATGATTTTCTTGAAGATACATATTTTTACTTTCTTGAAAAAAAGATTATATATAAAGAAGCCGAAAGCATCTTACCTTTTATAAAAAGTCTTATTGATAGTGAAGATGAGATTGTAGAAAAAATGAATTTAGCTGGCTTTCATAGACTTGATTTTACTGATGATAAAATAATTAAATTTATCGATCTTCTATATAATAATTCGGATATTGAAAAGATTAATATTAGATAAAAAGACTATAAAGTCTTTTTTTTATTGAAAAAAATATCATTTTTTGGTATAATATAGCACGTTTGTAAGGGGTTATTACAATTGGATAGGTGATATTATGGAAAAAGATATCTTAATAGATAATTATATAAAGAAAATAATTAATTATCGAAGAACACATATACCTAATGATTCATTTTCTAATAGGTTAATAGATGCTTTAAAAGAATTCTTAAGTAAGATTATTGATAATAAATTAGATTTTTTACTTACAGATTCTTTTCTAGATTATATTACCTATCATGGAGATATATATAATAATCTAAAGGGCCTTTCTGGTAATCTTCATGATCAAGTATATGAATTAAATAGATATTTTGATCATTTATTTAATGATCTTCGTGAACGTTTATTTGCATCTTATTATACATATTCTGATTTATTGGATGATAATCTTCGTGAAGCTATTCAAACTATTCTAAAAAGATATGATGATTATTGTCGTGTTGGTAGTTCATTTAATTTTCGTGATTTAAAACTTGTTTTAAAAACAGTTTTTTCGTATTATGTTTTAAATAAACGACAAGAAAATATTTATGATTTATGTGATGTCTTTTTGGATAATATTGATAGATCTTTAGATGGTTTAGTAGTGAATAATGTTTCTGATGTTACAGAATCTTTAAGATTAGAGGATTTATATCGTTTAATTGACTATGTATTTTATAAATTAAATAATAGATCATTATCGAGAGAGATAAGATAGGTGTAATATGGGGAATAAAGAGGAATTAATTAAATATTACATAAATAAAATAAAATTACATCATGCTAATCATTATCGTAGATATAAATATTCTAGTAGTGCAATTATAGAATATGAAAGATTATTATCTATAATCATTGATAAGGGACTTGATTATTTATTAACAGATTCATTTATTGATTGTCTAATAAGTACAGGAAGATTATGTTCAGGATTAAGAGCTATTGGTGAAGAAGGGTTCAATATGACGACCGAATTAACTTATTATTTTGATTATTTATTTGATAGTCGTAAATTAAGACAAGTTGAATGTAAGTTTACTTATTATGATTTATTAGATGATGATATGAAACAAGCAATTAATATTATTTATGATAAATTATTTCAATATGAAAAGAACTTCGAGCGAGGATTATATAATTTTAGAGCATTAAAAGAACTGATTCTTGCAACTTTCGCATATTATGTTATTAATTTTAGGAAAGATAATATATATGAATTATGTGATATCTTTCTAGAAGATCCAGAGAAGATTCTTGATTATTTATGTATGAACAATATTTATGATAAATATAGTAGTGATAGAAGAGAAGATGAAATTCGTTTATTAGGAGTTGTACATTCTAAAATAAATAATCGTGTAACAAGGGAGATAAGATAGTTATGGAAACTATAGAAAAAGAAGATTTAATTAAAAATTATTTTGAAAAAATCCGTAATGATTATAATGATAAACATTATCGAGATTTAAGCGAAGGACGTGGATGTCTTTTAAAAAATTATTTAAGATTAATCGTTGATAATAATCTTGATTATATATTAACGGATTCTTTTATTGATCATCTTACTTTGGAAAAAGATTTTCTCATGGATTTATCTTGTATAAGTTATGATATTCATACAAGAATTTCTGTATTAATGGGTTATTTTGATAAAATATTTTTACGTGCAACATATCTTAGAGATTCTAAACCAGATGCTAATGATAAATCTTTATATTATGCATTATTAGATGAAGATATTAAGAATGCTGTTGAATACGTTGTAAGTCGTATGCATGATATGGCATATATGGAAGAAATGACAAGAGAAGGTCTACATAAACTATACGGTATGATTTTTATAGTGTTTTCATATTACTTATTAAATAACAAAGAAGGAAACATTTATGAGATGTGTGATATCTTCTTAAATAATCCTATTAAAATGATAGATAGTACGTGTGTTAATGATATTCCTGATGTTAACATTGCATTTGATGGTCTTATAAGTGCTGATAGATTAATCGATTTTGTTATTTATAAATTAAATAATAAATCATCAACAATAGAGATAAGATAGGTGATAATATGGAAAATAAATGTATGTCAGCTAGTAATTATTTAGAAAAAATAAGAAATGCTTATTATGCTAATTATAAGTCTAACTTTTCTGATGGCTTATCTTTCGCAATATATATACAATTAGAAGGTATTATCAAGGATAATCTTGATCATTTATTTACAGAATCTTTTATTAATTACTTAGGTAGTTCAAAAGATATATATATGGATTTACAACGTCTTCATAATGATCATTATTCAAGAATAGAATTATTAACAGAATACTTTAATAATCTTTTTGTTGAAGCAGAAGCGCTATTAGAAGATGATATGTCTTCAGTATCTGGTGAAGCATTTTTTGATACATTAGATAGTGATCTTAAGAATGCCATAGAAAATATATGTTGTCGTGTTTTTAATTTAGATAATGTTATGACAATATCACATCAAAGTATGTTTGATATCATAAATATCATTAATATTACTTTTGCATATTATTTAATAAATAATAGAGAAGGTAATATTTATGAAATGTGCGATTTATTCTTAAATGAACCTGAGAAAACTATTGATATAATAAACATTAATAATGTTAAAGAAGGTATTAAATACTCTACTATAACTAATCGTTTAATTGATTTTGTTATCTATAAGTTAGAGAATAGAGCAACAAAAGAAATTAAATAGGTGATACTATGAGAAAGAAAGAAGAATTAATCGATAACTATGTAGAAAAAATTAGAAAGATATACAACAGTAAACATTTTGTTCATCTTTTGGAAGAAATAGTTAATGATTTACGTAATTTACTGGGTGAACTTATAGATAATAACCTTGATTATTTATTAACAGATTCATTTCTTGATTATGTTTGTTGTGGAGCGAATGTCTTTGGACCATTACATAATCTTAATGATAATGATTATACAAGAATAAGTATCTTAAAGGATTACTTTGAATCGATATTTCTTAATGAGAAAACACATATTATTCAAGATTATTATGATTCATTAGATGATGATATTAAACTAGTTGTTAGTAACACGGTATTTGGATTAACTGCAGTATTTAATTATCATGATATTTCTGAAAGAGAAATGTTTGATATAGAAGATATAATTCAAATTGTTCTTGCATATTACTTAATAAATAATAAGAATGGTAATATAGATGATATGTGTAATATGTTTCTATATGATTTAGATCGAACACTTGATGTTTTACGTGTTAATGATATTAAAGATGATGATAAGGGATCAATAGGGGAAAGACGAAAGCGTTTAATAGATTTTGTTATTTGTAAATTAGATAATAATAAAATTAGAGAGATAAAATAGTATGAAAAAGAAAGAAGATATAATTAATGACTATGTAGATGAACTTATTAATAGTTATAATAAAAAGCATTCTATTCGTGCATCAGATGCAGATAGACGTGTTGTTAATCTCTTTATAACAGAAATAGTTAATAAGCGACTTCGTTATTTATTAACCGATTCAGTAAAAGATTTTATAGCACGTTCATTACATATGAGTTTGCCATTAAAAGAAATATGTTGTGATTATTATACAAGAATGAATTTTTTAAGAGATTATTTTGGATCATTATTTGAAAGAGCAAAAGTACATCGTCACTATGATATATATCTTGATGAAGATCTAGAAACAAAAATTCATATTGTCTTATCAAGAATGGAAGAAATACGTGATTTTAAGATGTTTTCCGATGATGATTATGATGAATTTGAGAATATTATCTATATTGTTTTTGCTTATTATGCATTAAATAGAAGAAAAGATGATATTTATGAAATGTGTGATGTATTCTTAAATGATCCAGGAAGAATAGTTGATAGTTTGCACGTTAATAATTTAGTTCAAGATGAACCATATATAAATAGTGAAAAAGATAAGCTCGTAATTGATTTAGTTATTGCTAAATTAAATGATAGATCAAATAAAGAAATCAGGTGATTTTATGGAAAATATGAGAACTTTAGTTAACAACTACTTAAATAAAATAAAAATATCATATAAATGTCATCGTTTACATGATATGCCAAAAGAAGAAGCTATTAATTTGGGTAGAGAATTAGAAAAAATTATTAATAGTAATTTAGATTATTTACTTACAGATTCACTGATTGATTATATGTGTGATTCGGGCGTGGATATGAAATTGTGTTTAGAGAGTGTCCATATTAATTATTATCGAAGATTATGCCTATTAATGGGTTATTTTGATACTTTATTTATGCATGCTGATCGTAAAAGAGAAGTTATAACAGTTAGAAAAGAGTATTTTGAAGCTTTAGATGATGATATGAAACATGCTATTTATTATGTACTAGTTAATGAAGATGTTTTACGTGAAAAAGGAGAAATGCCATCATCAAAATATTATTTAGATTTTAACAATATTATTCATATTATCTTTGCTAATTATTTAATGAATTATCGAAATGATAATATATATGAAATGTGTGATATCGTCTTAAGAAATCCCCAAGAATTAATTGATGGATTACTTGTTAATGGTGCTCTTGATATATTTTATGATCAAGATGGTAATGTTGATTCAAGGATGAGATTATCGCGTATATGTGAGTTTGTTGGTTCTAAACTTAATAGAGATACTAGAGAGATTAAATAAAAAGACTTATAAAGTCTTTTTTTATTGAAAAAAAGTAGGTTTTTTGGTATAATATAGCACGTTTGTAGGGGATTCTATGATTGATATGAAGAAGTATGCCAATCCAGGGCATTTACTATTACAACTTAGAAAAGATGGTATAAAGATATCCATTGAAGAATTAAATGAAGTAATTAAACTATACAATGATTTAATGGACTTTACTTTTGAGATTGATGAATCAATAGAAGATAAAAGATTTTCATTTGTAGATAATAATCCCAAATTAGATTCTGGTAATGGTGATAACTATTTAGATATATACTATAGTATATTTGTTAAATTAATTAAGGTATGGCAATTAAAATTATTTCATTGTCTTGATTACAAATTATTAATTAATAGAATTAAATGTGATGTTGGAACTTATAATTCGCTTAATTTTCTTTATACATATTTAATGGATGTTCTTGATAATTATGGAACGTGTGATAAAGAACAATTTATGTATGAGTTTACAGATCGAAACTGGGATATTATAACTGATTGTTTGAGCGAATATAAAGAATTAATATTGAGTTCAAAATGTGTTCCTTATGAGTACAAGATTATTATTATTACATATGATGCTGCTTATGAGACTTATTATGAAGATTCTGACGATTATGATGAATATTCTCATGAAATTAATTATGATGGTTTCCTTGATGCAACATTTTTATATTTCTTATTAAACGATTTGTTATATACAGAAACAGATACTATTATCAGTTTCATTGCTGAAACAAGAAAAAATATGTGGGAATGTTTAGATAAAATCAATTTATCAGGAATAAATGGTGATGATTATCTACTTGATTATATAGATGCTCTATATAATCGATTTAAAGATAATAGAAATATTAAGTAGAGGTTACTATGAAAGAAGAAATAGTAAATGAATATTTAAATAAGATTATTGATAATTGTAATAGATATTATCCGTTAGGTGCTATAGAAAAAGATAAGTCTTTAAAAGGATATGTTGAATCAATTGTGAATCAAGATTTAGAGTATTTACTTGATGATGCCCTAGTTGATTATATATGTACTGACGATATCATAGGATTAGCTCTTAATCAATTACAAAAGAGCTTTCATGAAAGACTTAGAATGCTTTCAAGATATTTTGATAAACTATTAGATCAATTAGAATTTAGAGGTGCTCTTAAAGGATCCCAACGTTATCTTGATTTATTAGATGATGAATTAAAAAATGCGATTATGGATGCTGATGATAGATTATGTGAATTACGTTATAGTTTTGATAAATATCCATATTCATATCTTGATTTAAAGTTTATTGTATCTGTTACTTTTGGATACTATATTATTAATCATCGAGAAGATAATATATATGACTTATTAAAGGTTTTCTTAGATGACCCTAATAAAACACTTGATAGCCTATTCGTAAATGATGTAGCTAATCAAAATAGTGATGGATTATCAGATGATTATGAACAACGATTTATTGATTTTGTTTTTTCAAAACTCGATAATCGTTTGAATAGAGAGATAAGATAGTATGGATAGTATTGATGAGAAAGTAAATAGGTATATAGCTAAAATAAGTTATTATCATGAATTATATAATGATAACTGCGAAATAGAAGATGATTATGAAGGTGTTCGTAAAAGTATAAAATCAATTATTCAAAATAATTATGATTATTTACTCACAGATTCATTTATTCAGTATGTTTGTTATAGTGATTCTTTTCTTGAATCATTTAATCAAATATCTGACGATATTTATGAATCGTTACATATATTAGGTTCATATATTGCATGTATATATTCGGAGATTAATAGTACAAATAAAAATACTTTTACGAAGAACTTAGATCTATGGGTAAAAGATCGTCTAAAGAAAATTAAAAAGATTTTTGATGATTATCGCTATTTACATGGTTATAGTTTCTATGATAATCGTTATGAAGACTTAGTCTTATTTGTTGTTGCTTATTATATTTATAATAGGCGCCAAGATGATATTGATGAATTACTTGATCACTTTTTTAATAATTATGAAAGAATATTAGATGGTCTTAGAATTAATGGAGTGTTTACAGGATACGATGAAGTTGATTATAAAAGATTAATAGATTATATATTATTACAATTAGAGAATAGAAATATTAAAGAAATAAAATAGATAAGGAGGATGTTATATGAATAAAAGAGATGAATATTATAACAAGTTATATCATTTTGCTAAATCTCATCATAACAAAGGCAATGTTTCAAATAACGAAGGATTGATAAAAGGTTATATTGAAAAAATTCTTAATAATGGTGATGAATATTTATTAACAGACTCCGTATTAGACTTCATTGGTTGGGTAGGAAAACCAGCAATGATATATTTATATGAATTAAGTGAAGATCAATATGAAAAAATAATCATGCTAAAAGAATATTATCAATATGTTTTTATTGATATGTCTAGAAACGATGATCGTCGTGAATCATTTGTTTTAAGGTTAGATGATGATTTAAGAGGAAAATATGAAGATGTTGTTAATCGTGTTAATGAATTAGAAAAACATTTTCAAGTATATCATTTTCGCTTTTTTGATATTAGACATATTATGCATATTGTCTTAGCGTATTATTATTTAAATAAGTTTGAAGGTAATCTTAATGAATTATGTGATATCTTCTTAAAAGATCCTTATCAAACATTAGAAGGGTTATATTTAAATGAAATAAGAGATAGGCAAGGGGCATATTTAATCAATAATTATAATACTGATTGTAAGATAATTGATTATGTTTTTTCAAGAATTGTTGAAAATGGAAAAAGAGAAATTAAGTAGGTGTTATTATGGAAGAGAAAATTGAATACTACTATAATAAGTTACTTGAAATTGGTAAATATAGTATGCCATTTATTTATGAAAGAGATAATTTATCAGATTTACTTAAAGAATCAGTTACTAAGATTGTTGAAGAAAATAATGAACACTTATTAACAGATTCCTTATTAGATTATGTAACATGCACAAATGGAGCTCATTATAAATTAAACAAATTAGCAGGTAATATAGAAGAAAAAGTAGCTGTTTTAATGGGCTATTTTGAATCTATCATTGAAGGAATTAATAAGTGTTACAATACAGTATATCTTAAAACGATGGATCGCGGGTTAGAAGGCGCTGTAAGTTTAGCTAATATGATTATAAATGATACGTGTCATGATGGGTTAGGTATAAGAGAGACGTTATTCTTATATTATGCAGCATTAATAATTCTTTCTTATTATGTAATTAAAAAACGAGAATATAATATAAATGATTTGTTTGATAAAATTTATGGTGATGTTGAAAGAACACTTGAAGGTATGAGATTAAGAGATATACCAGTTAGTTTCTCTCGATATTCTGATAGAGAACAAGTTATTGAGTATGTTCTTGCAAAATTAGAAGAAGAGGAAATTAAAGAAATAAAATAAGACTTTAACGAGTCTTTTTTTGTTGTAAATATTCTTGATTTTTTGGGCTTTTTATGGTATAATATGCAAGGTTTTTATGGAGGAAATTTATGAAATTATTTAACAGAATTGCAACAAATATAACTGGTGAAGAAAAAAGAGAAGAAGAAGTAGAAGAAGTAGCAACTCCAGTTGTTGATACAAAAGGAAAAGAAGAAAAACAAAATGTTTTAGATAATGTACCACAAATGGATTTCTCAGGTCCATCTTCTAAAGATAAAGAAGGTCTATCATGGTCTGGACGTGTTAATAGTGAAAGTGTTACATCAAGTGAGAAAGAAAAACTAGTAAAACAATATATTGATACACTAGTTAATGGAACACCTATTGCTCAATTAGGTATTGAAAAACTAACTGATAAAGCTCAAGAAGCTTTAAAAGAATTACAAGCTAGTTTATTAAATGATAATTATAGAGAAGCTCAAGAACAATTGGGTAAGATTAAATCTGAGATTGAAGGACTAAAACCTTTACTTGAAGAATTAACTGCTCAAAGAGATGCTTTAAAATGCGAAATAACAGAATTAGAAGGTAATAAAGAAGCTGTTATTCTTGCTGTTGATGACGAAATAGCTGATTATCGTGAAACTAGAAAAGCAGAAATTGATTCTGAACTTGCGAGTAATATAGCAGAAATGGATAAAGAGTTAGAAAATAAAAGAGCAACTGTTGATGCTGACATAGCAGAAATAGTAGGAGAATTTGCAGCAAAAAGAGAAGAATATGATAGTTTCCTTGTAGATTTAACAAAAGAAATAGAAGAAGCAAGAAGTTCTACTGAAGAGCAAAAAGCACATTTAGTTCAAGAAGTAGAAGAAAGAAAAGAAGAACTTAATCGTGAAAATAATGAATTAGCTGAAGAACTTGAAGCAAAAAGAAAAGAACTTGATGAAGTAACCGAAAAGTATAATGAATTACAAAAATTAGTTACAGAACTTAGTGATAAGTTTAATGAAATTTCTACAAGTATTGAAAATTTATTATCAGATACCGAAGTAGAATGGGAAACAATTACTGCTAAAAATGGTATTTATGCTGTTGAAGGTTATTGTTTAAATTCATATATTAATGATTTAATAGAAACATATGCTAGTAAAATGGGTGTTTCTATAGATGAAGCTCGTAATGAATTTAGAGCTAAATCACCATCATTATTTGCTATTATTAATCGACTTGAAAATGATGATGAAAGATTTAATACTTTATATAGTATTGCTAACGGTTCAACTTCAATTGAAAATGCTTTAAAGAGTGTTAAATTACCAGTATATAAGACAAGAGGTAGTAAAGCTAATTTATCTGATGTAAGTATTAAAAATATTAAGTTATTACAAAAAATATCTTATTTTGAAAATCTTGCATTAGATGAAAAAGCAAGAAGAGAAAGAGCTGAAAAGAATTATAATGATTTAATGGAAACATTAGTACCATTAATTCGTGAAGATGTTGATCTTGAAACTGTTTTAGCTGAATTAAGTAATAAACAAAGATAGTCTATGACTATCTTTTTGTTTGCTTTAATAAATACTTTTTGTTATAATATAAAGCCTTGGAGGGTATATGAATGATTCTCTTGTAAATGAATATTATGATAAATTATTAAAATATAGTAAGGCTTATAAGACTAGATCTTTTGTAAGAAGAGAAAAGAATGATATTAAAAATGAATTAACGTATATTATAAATAATAACGATAATTATTTATTAACTGATTCTATTCTTGCTTATATTGCAAGGAATCAATATATTATGTCTTCCTTGAAATCTCTAGCTGGTGAAGAATATGAAAGAATTCGTTTCTTTATGTATTACTATGATACTAAATTACGTGAATATCGTGAAAATGTAGATGCTAGAGTTAAACAATATACATTATCTTATAATTTAATGACTGATGATGAGAAGAAATTACTTGCTGATACTAATGCGGCAATTGTAGATTATTTAATTGGCAGAAATCAAAAGATATTACTTCAAAGAAGTCTATTAGTTAATCGAATTGTATGTTCAATATATGGATGTTGTAGAGTAAATAATAAGTTGGATGACTTTATTAAAGTATGTAATAAAGTTATGGAAAATCCAGAATTTATTATTGATAACTTATGTTTAAATGGTTTTAGTAATACCGATGGTCTTATCTTAAATGATAATGATCTTAAGATACTAATGTATCGTGTTATTAATCAAGTAAATAATATTATTGATGAAAATAGAGTTATTAAGTAGGTGTTATTATGACGGAAGAACAACAAGAAAGACGAATTAGGAATTGTAAACATTGTTTTGCTTTAATAAAAGAAGGTGAATGGTGGTGTGGCTTTCATTCATCTGATTCAGAGTATGAAGAACCAGTTATTGAATGTGTTAAGTGTGGTTTAACAAATAAAGATAAAAGATTATATGAAAAATTATCATTTACCTTTAGAGAACCACCCAAATCAAGATTATTTGGAGAAATAGTATACAATCATAAACACAGTAGAGTTCCTTTTGCGATTGAAGACTTGAATATGTTAAGTATGGAAAAAATTGGTACAAGAGTACCGCAGATCTTCTATAGTATGGCAAAGGAAGTTAACTTAGATATTGATGTAAATAATCCGGATACATATCCATTAATTGTAGAAACAATGCAAAAATTAATTCAGATATCAAAGGATAACAATATAAATCCGTCTACCTTAGAAGCTTGTTATAAAATAATAGATATATATGATGGACAAAAAGTCTTTACAAAGGAAATCAAATAATGGAAACAGTAATTATAAATGAAAACAATTTAGATGATGCAGATATACTTGAAGAGAGTCATAAAGTACGTGCTATATTAAGAGATGGTAATAAAATATTAGTAGCTAATTATGGAGGAGTATATCTCTTGCCTGGTGGTAGTATTGATGAAGGAGAGACTAAAGAATCAGCTATTATTCGTGAGTTAAAAGAAGAGACTGGTATTTTATATTCAAGTCTTGAACTAGAAAATATCTTAAAAATAATCTTTTATCAAAAGGATTATCCATTAAAAAGAATAAGTCTTGTTAACCATCTACTAGTAACTGATTATTATATCGGTGAATATAAAGGATTAAATCTTGATAATATGAATCGTACGGAAAAAGAGACTAGGGATGGCTTTAATCTAAAATTAGTTGATATTAAAGAAATTGATAAATTAATAAATGAAAAATCTGATAATCCTCGTAAAGTATATTTTGATAGAGAATTAGAAGAAGTTATTAAAGTATTAAGGAAGTAACCAATGGAAACATTGGTTTTTTCTTGAAAAAATAAGCGTTTTGTGGTATAATATAGAACGTTTTAAAGGGGTATTATGAATAGTGTAGATAGAGCAAAAGAACTATTATCTTATCATAAGTTAGTACGTGAAGTATTGCATAATAAAGATTTAACTGAGTATAAAAACTTAGAGTTTTGTCGTGAGAATTTATTAACTTTATTTTCATATTTTAATCTTGCTAAGGAACTTGATCCAATTAATAAGCCATATTTACATCGCGATACAGCTGGTTTTGTTTTAGAAGGTTGTATAGCTTTATCTGCTAATATGAAAGGTAGAAAGATTAAACTTGAAACAGTAAAAGCTATCAATACGAGTTTATATCCTACACCTGAAGCAATAATCGAGTATTTAATGGATTTATATAATCCAGAAGTAGCTTCTTATAATTTATCACAATATTGTAAAATGATTTTTTATTTATTTTTTGATTCATCACGTTATTGGAAGTTTAATAAGATTGATACTGGAAATAATGAGTTAGATGAAATCTTTGATTATCTTAAAACTATTCATAAAGATAATTATGAATTATATTGCAATATACATCAGGGTAAATATCGTGTATTATCAACATTAATAGTATCTTATTTACATTTAAATCATGCATTAAGTAAAGATCTATTTGCTAGATATGTTGAAAATATGGATTATTATATTGAAAAACTAAAATTAGCAGGTCTTGAGAATAATGTTAAAATTTTACAATATGATGATGTTATTGAATATATATTTAAAAACTTTGATGCTGTTTTTCAACTTGATAATGTAGCTATTAGATGAGAAACCAATGGAAACATTGGTTTTTTCTTGTAAGAATATACCTTATATGATATAATAACGTCGTTTTAGAGGGGTACTATGGTATTAATGGGAATAGATGCGGGTCGCGAATGGGAAATTGAACAATATCGTCAATTAGTATATGAAATAAAAAATGATTTAGAGATTAAATCATTTCCTAGATTAGAGCCGTATAGAAAGAATATTAGATTAGTATTTAATTTCTTTAAGATTACTGATGATCTTTTTGATCCAAATAAATATAGTTATGATAAAAGAAATAAACTAGCTAAACATATTGTTAAAATTATTGTTTTAGCAGAAGCATTAGAAAATAAAAGAATTAATATTAATACAATCACCGCACTAAAAGTAGCATCAGAAGCCATAGATAGCAATGATGTATTAGAGCATTTAAAAGTTTTTTATGTGCCAGAAAAGGTTATTGATTACAGTATTACTACTTACTTAAGGACAATGAGTTTTATATTATTTGATTCATGCGGTTATTGGGCACATCGTAGAATAGATACTGGCGATGATATGCTAGATGAACTATATAAATGGCTAAGTAATATTTTTACTGAAGATTATGAATATTATTTACGAGTAACATGGGGTGAATATACTAGTCTTCTGACTCTTATTTTGTCATGTGTACATATAAAGAATTGTTTTTCAAAAGAATTATTTTATGATTATATAAAAAACTTAGATCAATATCTTGATAAATTGAATTTAATGGGAATTAATGGAAATGATCTAGATAATGTAACAATAGAACAATTTAATTATATCTTTAATAATTTTGATTCAATATTTCAAGTTAATAACGTAACTATTAGATAAAAGCCAATGGAAACATTGGTTTTTTCTTGTAAGAATATATCTTTTAGGGTATAATAACTTCGTTTTTAGGGGATTCTATGAAAAAAAAGCCTGAAGATATTGCAGCTCGTGAATTAGAAATAGCACAATATCGTCAATTAGTTAATGAAGTTTATGGTAATAAAGAAATTAAGTCATTTCCTGATGTATCTCCATATCGAGATAATTTAAAACTATTATTCTATTGTTATGAAGTTTGTGATAAAGATTTTGATCCTAATACTAGTGAACATGTAGATAGAAGTGTAAGGGCTATTTTTATAGAAGAACTTATTAAATTAGTTAAATTTATAGATAATAGAAAAATTGATATTAGAACATTAAATACTATCAATATTGTAGCAGATCATAATTATGAGGCACTTAAATATTTAAAGACGATATATGCACCAGAGAAATACTATAACGATACTATTATAAATTACTATTATTCTTTTAAGTGTTTGTTAACGCGAGGTTGTAAATATTGGAAACGTTATCCTATTGATACTGGTAATGAAATATTAGATGAATATTATGCATATGTTCGTGATATCTATAATAAGAGCTATAGCCTATTTTTTGAATACAGTGATGGCATATATACTAGAACTATTGGGCTTATTATGTCAATATTACATTTAAAAAAGAAATTCTCGAAAGAACTTTTTTATAAATATATGGATAATTTAGATTATTATGTTGAAAAATTAGATTTATATGGTTTTAGTGATAGAAATACTGACGAACTATATCCATACTTATATGATAATTTTGATACAATATTTCAAGTTGATGATGTATTTATTAAATAAACATAAAAATAACCAATGGAAGCATTGGTTTTTTCTTGTAAAAATAGCACTTTTATGGTATAATAACGTCGTTTTTAGAGGGGTCTATGTAAAATATGATAGATCTTAAATATGAGATATCTAAGTATCTATTAAGTAGGTGAGAATATGAGAAAGGAAAAGTTATTTCACAGTCATGAAGAATATCAAAACTTCATTCATGAGATAGAGGATTATATGCCTATATCAGGTCATCCTGAATTAGAACCATATAGACATAATATTAAGATGATTTATGACTATAAGAATTTAATAAATCCAACAATAACAGATTATCCACCACTTATAGATGATCAAATTGATACTCTTGTAGCTTTTGTTAAAGAGTTAGTTGATACCAAGATTAATGATCGTGTAATGAAAACAATTCATGATTCTCTTTATCCTGACTTTAATGGTCTACTTGATGGGGTAGCGGTTATTGTTAAACCAAGTATTATTGTCAATGAAGATTTAAATAAATATTTAAAATTGTGTCGTAAATTATTTTTTAAATCTCATTATTGTTGGTTATGGGAAATTAATACAGGGAATCCTGACTTAGATAGAATATATAGTTATCTTAAAGACATCTATTTTGATGCTGAACATAAATATAATAGTTTTGTCCATACATATATGATGGACTTCGTTTTTGGAGCTTTGCATTATTATGATATGTCATCTAAAGAAAATATTGATTATATTGTAAACTTAATGAAAGATAAATTATTCCAAGAAAGACTTAAAATAATGGATTGTGTACCATTAGATTGTTTAGGCAATTGCCAGGATGGTAAAACAAGATATGTTCTAGATAACTTTATGGATATTTTTCAAGAACACAATATATCAATTAGATAGGAGGTTATTATGGAATATATAAATAAAGAAATTAGTAATAATCTTCGTATCAAGAAACTTGAAGACTATCGAAAATTTGTAAATGATATCATTCATGGTAATAGCTTAGATGAACAATATAGTCATCTAGAAAAATATCGAGAGAATCTTAAAGTACTATTTGATGAATATGATTTAGATTTTTTTCTTCAGTCAACATATTGTGAAAGTGATGACTGGTCTCATTATGTTGAAGCAGCAGTTAGTTTAGTTAGAAATATGGATAACAATCTTAAAATAAGTCAAAAAACTATTGAAGCTATTCGTAATGCTATTCAACCTAGGGGATATTATTTAATAGAATTTTTAATGGCTTTATATATACCTCAATACTTGTATAAAAAAGATTTTGATCAATATATATGGATAAGTCATGATCTTTTTACAGCAACTAAAGGATATTGGTATCATGATGATATTGATACTGGAATAGATTATCTAGATGACTATTATAATTATTTAAAAGAGTTATGTTTAAATGATGAAAAACGTTTTGATTATTTCCATTATAATTGTCATATACTAAATATTATTGTGTCATATCTAGTTCTTCATAATATGTATAGTCGTGATACTTTAACATCATATTTAGATAATTATGAATATTTTGATGAAAGAATAAAGATGTTAGGTATTAATTTAGATTATAGAAATACTAAGGTAATGAAATATATATTTAATAATTTTGATTATATCTTTGGTAAGAGAGAAGTAATATGTAGGTGATAATATGACAGATTTTGAAAAGAAGATATTACTTTTTCGTCTAAGACGTGAGAAGTTTACCTTAACTAAAGAAGAATTAGATATTATCATTAAGTATTATAATTTTGTCTTAAATATTTATTGTGAAGGTTTCTTTGAACTTGGTTTAGATAAATCGTATGATTCACGTTTTGATTTT
>JAEEGL013521729.1_pt1 | contig 42334 bp, 40 predicted proteins | sample 9134231 | NCBI WGS metagenome assembly JAEEGL01 (sample SAMN16246548, study PRJNA631951) | gut metagenome | biome: gut microbiome; feature: rumen; material: fiber-attached | host: Bos | place: Iran: Karaj | collected 2018-10 | reverse complement strand
GCGCGTTCCAGTTCCGCCAGAGCTGCGAAGACAGTCAACATAAACTTGCCCTGCGGCGTTTCCGTATCCAGATTCTCCTTCATGCTGATCAGACCGACACCTTTATCAGTGAGGTCCTGCACGATTTGCAGCATGTCCTTCGTGCTGCGGGCAAGCCGGGAGAAGTCTGATACCACGACCACATCACCCTCGCGCACATATTCCAGCATTGCTTTCAGCTGGGGACGATTCATGTTCTTGCCGCTGCACTTGTCGATAAACGTCTTGGAGATCGGTTCGCGGAATGTCCGGAAGGATTCAAGCTGCCGGGCTTCATTCTGTTCTTCAGTCGATACACGGGCATAGCCGATAAATGTCTTTTGCATGCGCTGTTCCTCCTTTTTCATCAGGAAGGATAGTACTATTATATATAGTATATACGAACTCTGTCAACTCTTCTACGATTTCAAACAAATCCGGCGGATAAAGGTAGTCTTCTCCGCTTTCATCTATAATGCGATACCAGTCTTTTTCAATAGAGATTACTTCGTACACTTTGTCATGTATAAGGCCTGTAACCTCTGTTTTACCCTTCCAGCGAACTTTCATAGTTAATCTCCATATTATAAAGCATTCATTTTTTCAGTTTAGTTTCTTTCATTCGGATAGAAGTACGCATTCTGTCAATCTGACGATCAAGATCATAGATATCGTGCATCGTTTGCATGATTTCTTCATCATCTGTCTTCAGATAGCCATCTTGAAACGCACTTGGCAACATAAAAATTTGCTGAGTTTGATCGAACGCAACCTTCACGCGATCTTGTCCCTGTTCAATAATCACACCTGTTCCGTATTTACGATGCTTAACCTGTAAACCAGTAATGGAAAAATCATCATACTTACCTCGTTCTTCCAAAACGGAAAGCAACATTTCTTTTTCTTTTCGCAATTCATCCTCGACTTGCTCTTTCACTTCCGCTATATCTGTTGAACCAGGTTTCTTTTTTGTTTTGCTTGGCTTTGATGGTTTGGTATATGTAATGTTATCGTATAACCGATAAACTGCTGTACAATAAATCAAGTCAAAAACCAGCAAGTGAAAATCATCGTCTCTACACATAAGCTCAGTTAAACGACTCGCATGCTTTTCACGAAGATCATGATTCTCTCGGATAATCTCCGCGATTTGGTCACACATATGATAATATTTCGCAAGCGAGAACTGCGAACCATAGCCAAAGTCATCGCCATACTCAATATAGTATCTGAACTGATGCGCCTGCGTAGATTTCAGCATATAATTCTGAGCGGGCTGATATAAATTCAAATATGCAAGTGCTGTTCTAAAATCATGTGTATACTTCCATTTTCCGGATTCGTATTGCAAAAGCAGGGCATTGATTTTATTTACAAAATTCTCAATCCGATACTGCCGTTTCGTTAAATCGCCTTGATCCTCCTCAAACAGCTCTGCAAACAACTCACGAATCGTTTCAGTCAGTTCCGGTCTTTCCGCTAATTTTACGATACCGGCAGTCGGCTGAACCATTCGGTTATTAATAAGCATTTCTGTTTTGGAAACCGCCTTTTTAAACATACTCGCAAAGTCTGAAGCATGAATGTTCCAATGCTTTTGAAAATGAAAAACAGCCGTCCACTTTACATATTCCTTATTAGTTTCATTATTCAGGGAATCAAATTCCTGGAGATAATTATCAATTATTGTCCGAAGATTATCTTGATTCATAACCCACCTCCATAATTCATCCATTATTCAATAAAGATTTCACGAAAGGCTATTTTACATCATACTATCCATTGGCATTATAACAAACGCTGCTTCAACAGCACTATTATATATAGTATAGCAGATTATATCGAATAAAACAATAACATTTCTGAAAGGAAAATACCGATAGGGTATACTTTGAGTTTTGACATATCCCTAATTGCAAAACAGGACTTATATGACACACATTTCAAGCTATTTTGAATGTGTCGTTAGGGTGTACCCTATCAGCACACTTACTGCTCGACTTCTTTCTTTTCTTCTTCAGGGATGTAATGATAAGATTTCATATCAGTTAGATAAATAGTTAGGATGTGAGTTATTATCATACGCCCTATTATGCAAAGTTTATGGAACCACTAAATATTATATTTTGGAACACTGCTTTGCATTAATACGATTAAGAAGTTCATTATATAACGATGATCGTTTAAAAAGCGCCCACATTGCTGCACTCGGAGTATGAATATTCTCCCATATGGTTTTGCTGTTTTCAAAATTAGTTAAATTCACCCCAATAATACGTCCTTTTTTCGATTCGTTATTGCCAAAAAACTGCCTATTATTATATTCCTTGTCATGTATTACGAGTGCAAAAGATAACTCATGTCTCAGATTTTCAAGAGTAATCACACTTCCCAGAAAATGAAATTCCGCGTCCCCATTAGTAAGCATTTCTTCTATTTCAACAATCCTCGGATCTTTCAGCAGTCTATCTTCTAAGCTCCCTGTTCCACTTCCGTCAAATTCGGGCAGATTGTAAAATTCCTCTAGGTATTCTCGAAATATAGCGCATCCAGGAGAAAAGTTTTCTTTCAGTTCAAGATCATCATACTCATAATCATCAGAGTCATTAATAATCTCAAATCCACCAGACGGGATAAACTGAAATACCCCCGGCTTAATAGCAACATTTCTAGAACGCTGAATAAGCTTAACTTCATATTGTTTCGCACGTTCAGAATAAATAATCACAATCATCTGAACACCTAACAGTGCTTCCCTTCCTTTTCCTTGAAGAAGGGACATTCTCATACAATCAATATAACTTGAATTATCTCCAAAAACTATTCCGCTATGTATCTGATTCCGAACTTTCAAGCTGTTTCTGATCTTTTGCCGAATTGAAGGGTCAGAAAATTCTTTATCACCGAATTCTAAAAATACTTGATACATCTCATACTCCAGGACATGAGAAGAATATATGTTTTCTGCAAATGTACCAACATGAACTCTTATTTTTTCAAGTTGCCCTTTTTCATTAGTTAGTATTTTGTCAAACATATATCCTGGACGATCGGGAAAGCGCACTTTTTCCGCTAATACTTTACTATATTCAGAATACCAGTCATACTGTGTGTATCCACGATGCGCACTGATATTAAAGTTACTCAAAGATGAATTCGGGACATCACAAATTACGTCATAGTCCCTAATAGATTTAGCACGAGGTAAATCTATGCATTCAATACCCAAAGCAGGATACTGTTCTCCAACAACTGTAGTAAAAAAGGCATCTCCATAGTACATCATCAATACTTTAGAAGTGAAACTAGAGAATTCCTTTGACATTGTTGTCCTCCAAAAACGCTCGGCCTCATTATCAGAATTGAAAGGATTACTGTTTGTGGAGGGTACAAATAACGTTGCCGGAACTTCTTTTTGAGGTTTCTGTTTTTCATCATCTGTATATATGAAAGAAATCAGATCAATATTTTCACGAAATTGCATCCAGCAGCCAAGCAGCATAATTGCTTGGCTGTTATCTTTGTTCTGTATACACTGTTCTATCTTCGCCATTAATTCCTTTGGCATCTTCCGTTTTACTGCTTCAAACTCTTTAATACACTCATTCAACAAGGATTTTTTCTTTTCTTGTGCATCTGCTATTTGTTTAGCACATGATTTTCGAATTTCACTCAACGAAAGCGTTTTCGCCATTTCTAAACATGTTTTTCTTTGAGCTCTTGGAGCTCTATTCTTATCACCGTATAAGAATTCTCCAAATCGCTTTTTAAATCCATCAAACACTTTATTTGAGTCAACGATATTATTTACAGTAAAAGCATATAACAAAGAATATCCTACAAACATTCCATTATTACCAGCTTCTGCAAATGAAAGTAGTCTATTTCTTTCTTCATTTGGAATCGATAAATCGTCTATGATCGTGTCTTTGAGCCATTGAATAAAAATATTTTTCTTTCTCTCTATCATTTTATTGAGCAACATGTCCTCTATGTTTTCTTCTAAACTCTCAATAACTTCTTGATCATAAGCATGGCTACTAATTAACTTTTTCACGCCTTCATGTCGATCAAAAATGCGAGTAGCTTGCGCTGGCGTAATATTAGTCTGTTGTATTTTTTTATGATCCAAAGGGAGTGTGACAATATCATACAACTCATTGATCAGATCAGATTTAGTTTTTCTAATGCGTAAAGATTTAGATATTTCCTCTGCTATCGTAGCAAACACTAATTCACTCATAAGATCAATCTCCATTTTCTACTCAAAAAACACTCAATTTTTACGAAAGCATTATTTTTCTAAATCTGCTAGAATTTAGACAGTAAGGGATGACCTTACAAAAATCAGCGCAGTTAATGCTGTATTTTAAGTATAGCACAAACTGTTTCGAAGGTCAAGAGTATATCAGAGAGAGGTGATACAAGCGAGTAATAGAAAAAGCGTGTGCTACATCAGAATCCTGCTCCGCCTTTATATTCTCCATATGCGAATCAAGCTGCTTGGCGTTATAAAGGCAGTAATCGGCTGCTGTCACAATCTATTCGATCAAAGAAAAGCCGATTCCACGACTAGCAAGAAGCCAGACAATTGATTAATTACAGAACACCTAAGTGACATAAGTCCGAAGGCAATTATATAGTACCCGAACCCCTTCTCGGATTCTATGATTGCCACCACCTATAGTTGACCACTGAAAAAGGAGATTGTATTATGAAAAAGATAATTTCCATATTCACGGCGATAGTTTTCGCATTCAGCATTTTGATTTATCGCCCTGATATAATTCAAACACAAACTGCCCATGCTGCTGTTGAACTGACGCCCGAGCAAATTGCTAATTATTTCAGCAACAGAGTCGGAGAATCCTATGCTTCCAATATGTGTCTGGCATTTGTTGCCGATGGCTTTGCTGCTTTAGGTGGGACGCGTAGTAGTGCTTGTTGTGCATGGAACTACGGTACACAATATCTAACATCTACATCAAGAGATATTCCTATCGGAGCTGATGTATTCTTTTCGAGTGAAGGCTGTAAATATGATTATATTGACGGCAATGGTCATCATAGCGGTCATATTGGTGTGTATGTCGGAGATGGATATATAGTCCATGCATACAGCAGCAAAATTCAGAAAATGCTGATTAGTACGGTTGAAAACCATGGTTATACATACTGGGGATGGGGTATTCATGGCGGCATATCATTGACTCTGGATAGACCTATTGGTCACGAAATGAATGAATCTGAAGCAGCAGGCCGCACAATTCCGGACGGTGTCTATTGCATTGGTTCGGCATTGGGTGACACCCTCTTTGTTGACCCCGCCCCCGGATCTGATATTCCGGCTCCTTCGACAGCGAACGTTGCTCTGTGGTCCTATGACGCAGGTACACTTCCCGATGTACAAGATCAATGGGCCTTCACTTACAACAACGGCTTCTATACGATCTCGCAGTATCGGAGTGCCGAGAAGGGCAGAGAAATGTGCCTTGATGTATACAACGGTGAGCAATGCTCTGGAACGAATGTTTGGATGTACGAATCGAACCAGTCGAGTGCCCAGCAGTGGTCTGTGAGGAAAACAGACACTGGTTACTCGATTCAGTCCAAACGAAACGGTTTCTTTCTTGATGTCCAAGACGGAAAAGCAGAAAAAGGTAACAATTTACAGGTATGCGAGGGAAACGACACCCTTTCTCAACGGTTCCGGTTGATTTCTCCTATTCCTCCTGCCCCCAAGCTGACGATTACATACCACAGTAACGGCGGCAGAACAGCAACAGACTCCGCATACTATGTTGCTGACAACGACAGCCTGATTTACCAGAATGACAGCAAAAAGCAATACTCAACCATCTGGGAACTGGGTAAAGGGTCAGTTAACGGATTACGTAATGCATCCTCATTCGGTCTCCAGCGCGAACATTACTCATTTGTCGGATGGAGTCTCTCAAAGGATGGGTCTTCAACCATATTTGACCAAGACGATACATCCCTCACCACCAAGAACTTGTGTCCTGACTTGAGCAAAGATACGACTATCAAGGTATATGCTATCTGGACTCGAGTTAGTCAGAGAGGAGATCTCAATGAAGATGATAAGGTCAATTATACCGACCTTGATCTTCTCACGAAATGTTTGCTCGGAGATAGTACTGTTACAATCGCGGATCCGAACGCTGCTGATTTCAACGGTGACGGAGCATTGAACGGAATTGATCTTACACTGCTGAAAAGGCAGATTCTGATTGATGAAAGCATCGTCATTACGATGAACAAGTCTTCGATCAAGCTGAATACCCAAGGCGAGAGCAAGACTTATCAACTTTCGACGTCCTATATCAGCCCTGAAGATGTTGTGTGGAAGTCTTCAAATCCGTCAATTGCAACGGTTTCGGCTAATGGACTTGTTACCGCACAGAAAGACGGCAAGGTTATAGTAACCGCTAACGTAAACGGCGAGAGCCTGGCGTGCTCTGTAGAGGTAATCACCGCTTTCACTGAATCTTGGTCGGAACCCTCCAAATGGGATAAAACGCCGATTGAGGGCAGTGACACTCGAAGAGTGACTACAGATGTAAAGCCGGAGCCGCAAGTTATCAGCATTAACTTTGCTTATTGCTGTGCTCGTACCAAAGGAGACAAAATCCGCCAGTTTTATAAGGATCCGGTTGATGTCGTGGCTCTCGATCTTGACACGGGATATGGGTTGAATACAACTCAAAATGTGTTCGGTGTTCCTTACATCACCAAGTCTCTTGCCGAGGTCGAACAGGCAACAAAGATCCAGAACAATGAGCGCTCCTATGGCGATCAGTGGGGCTACAACCGCAGCGGAAAAGTAGGGTACAACTTCGATAACGGTTGCATTTGGTTTGAGGTTGGCCGCAATACAGAGACGGTCATGGTGACCTATTACTCTTATGAAGACCTTATTCAGACACCGGTTGTGTATGACAACAACTAAGTCAACCGCATAAAAACAGCATCTATAATAATGCCGCCGCAGAGTGCCTGCGGCGGCGTTTTCTGTATATATTCGTGTTATTCCGATCTTTACAATTACAAATAAAAAGAACAGGGAACACTTCAAACTGAAGTGTTCCCTGAATAATTGTCGACTGCGTTCACTGTGCAAGCTCATTCCCTATCTGCATAAATGCAGGCACTGGCAGCGGGATATCCTTCTCCATCACCATATTTGTCAAAGCACATTCGGCGATACTATGAGGATCACCATCAGGGCGAATCCAGTCGTTCAGGTTTTCTTTACCAAGTATCAATGGCATACGATCATGAATTGTCCTGACAGGAGCAACCGCTTCCCTTGTCAGCACAGCAAACATCGGTACTTGCATCCCCCGATGCTCCTCAAAGCGGTACAGACCGGCAAGATAGGTGATTTCTGCCCCTTCCGGCTGGATCGCATACTTTTCCTTCTTGATGCTGCGCTGCTCATTTGCATACCGAAAACCGACTTCGGAGGGCGGGATGCCCCATTCATAATACCATGAAGCAGGGATAATACACCGCCGTCTGAACCAAGAATCCTTCTATAGCGCCTTCTGGTCGGCAGTTTCGATGCGGCAGTTGATAATTGGCTTGGGCGTGGCTTCGTGCGTGAATCCCCACACCATAGGAAATACCGCCATGTTTCCCTGCTTATTCGGCGCAAGCACCGCAGCCGTGTCAGTTGGACGGATATTACCGGACATAGCCATATTCTTTCCGAGCTTCCTCATCATTTCGTCTGTAAGCGGCAGCTGCTGCGCTTTTGATATGAAATAGGATAAGGAATGCGAATCAGCATAGAACCAAGTACACATGACAGTCACCTCCGATCTAAGCGAACATATATTCTCTTTTGATTATACCACAATAGAGCAGCTTTGTCAATAGAGTCGCATAAAACAAAACACCCGAAAGCAAAATTGACTTTCGGGCTGAAATATGATAATAGAGAGGGGGATTAAAAAGGGGGATTCAAGAAGTCATAAAGAAATTGCAAGGTAAAATGCCGCGTACTGTTCAGCACTTTACTCGTAATAATCGAAGCTAGTGATTCATCGGCAAGACTCCTTTCCTGTCCCGAATCGGGATTACCGGTTCGTTTGTATGGCTTTATTATAGCGCGGCAATATGAAAAGCAAACAAGCAGTTTGTGAAAATTCAGGCAGATGAAAATGAAAAAACACGACTGAATGTGAAAGCACCGTGAGTCGAAATGTGATAATCCTATCACATTCTGATACTATTGCAATGCCAATAAAGAGCTGTCCGGAGAAAGGATGCTTTGCTGAAAAGAAAAAGAGGGAGCAAGATTCTCACCCGTTCCCTCTAGTGTTACCGCGCCCAACGAACCATAACTATTATTGAATTCTTCTCTCATATGTTACCAACAGAAGTCCGCCACAGTTTGGAATATAGCTTTGTGCTACCACATGCCAACCTATTCTGCCGAGAATATTCATCTGTTTTTCAATTTCAGCATACTGGTCATAACGGTCATAACGATAAGTTTCTACTTTATATTCGTACATGATATTCCTCCATAACTCTCATATAGTATTGTAAGCACTTCATTTGGTTAATCAGAAAAATCAAAGGTTGATCTTATCGGAGAAGTCGCCGTTGACAACATAGTAAACAGCCTTGTCCTCCGGCTTGATGTAGATTTCGATGCTCTTGATCTTGCCCTTGACCTTGCTCTTGCAGTCAGTTTCGACAGCCTTCTTGATCTCTGCGAAGTCATACTCATTCGCACCAAACTGAACATCTGTGAGTCTGCGGAGCTGACGCAAGGATAATACGTTGTTTTATCGGCAGCACGAGAAAAAGCAACGGGAATTCCCATTGCTTTTGCGTTCTTCGATAAAATTGAAACGTCATCCTTTGATAGTCCCTGATCGGAATATACGATCTGATCTCCGGTCTGGACGGCATGTTTGCGGAGATCCGGAAGCGACACCCTACCTTTCATTTTCAGGCTTTGCATCAGATCTTTTTGCACGACACCTTTTGAATGCTGCTTTTGCTGCTTTTTGGCATCTTTTCTTTCAGCTCGCTTTGCAGCAACCTCATTCATTTCGCGCAGCAGCCGAAGCAGCGCATCAAGCACCTTTGCCGTCATGTCCACGCTGCCGGAAACTGTTTTTCCTGCCATTGATACAGCAGCACTGGCAACGTCCTCACTCATTGGCATGTTCATCAACCTCCTTTATGTTTCCAATAATAAAGCCCACGAATCTGAAAGAATCATGGGCTGCTTTCCTATGTAATTGAGTGTATGCAAAAGCCCATGATTATTTCATGGGCTTTGGTTATTATTCTACTGTGTATTCCTTTTCGGTTTGGGTAATCAGATAACCAGACTGTTTACAGAGTTCAATAGGATCTTCATCCGAAGGCTTATTCAAACCTCGATCCATTATAATAAAGCGAACCGTAATAGTATCGCCTTTTTTGTAATCGGACTGATAATCTACTATTTGAAAACTAGGGTAATAGCACATAACGCTTTTTTCACGAATATCGCTGTCGAGAGGAAGTTCCATAAATTTGGATGTATCTTGGCTCAATGTCATTTTTTGTGCTGTTCCTTGAAAAGAAATATCATAGTAGTCAAAAGGATTGAGCTTTTCAAGTTCCGGAATGCCGGAAGCTGTTTCCGTCACATCCTTATATCCAGACCACTTGATCTTGTAGCTTCCTTCCAGCGTTGACAGAGCGTTCTTGTCCCAAGAGAAACTGATCTCGTCGCCGTTACTGATACCTTCGGTTTTGCTCAGAGTGCCTAGTGCGGATTGATTGATCGCATTCACAACCTTGTTCAGATCGCTTTGCTTATAGTCTTTCCCAAGCCGGAAGGCATCAGGATAGTCCGTAACCATCTTGTTTGCATCCAAAGAAGCGACTGCGGTCGCATTGCCGGATGCCCCGTCATAGACAATCGTGAGATAGTCATTCGGATTGATTTTCTTCTCTCCGCAGGACGTAAGCAGAAGTGTAAATGGAATGATTGCTGCGACCATGATTTTTTTCATGATAATCTACCTCCTGAAAGGATTCTCCCTGATGATATTACACAATGGCTATGATACTAGACTTCTCCGTGTCATTACGCTCAACTATTGTCACACGCAAACAGATTTGATTTAAGATTTACTCTTATTCGCTCTCAAAATTAGGAGACAAAAAATTTGGTATTTCGTCTTGATTCACGGATTGATATCCAGTTAATAGTGTAAGTGGAGTAACCATTCCCATATTTGGGTATCCTGCATTTTCTTGGCTTAATTCTTGCAACTTTTCATTTTCTTCTATAAGTTTTCTGATATCTTTTGATATGAAATAGTTTTCTGAATATTTAAAAATAAGCCAATTAAGATGTTTTAGAACAATTTCCGCTGAAACAGAATTAAACTGATGCCGAAGAGCTTGATACTTTTTATCACGTTTATGGTAAAAAGCCAATACTACAGATTCATTTTCTAGAGGGAACACACACAGATGCATGTTTTGGATTCTAATATCAGGACGATAATCAAATAAATTATTAACTTGATGTCCATTCAAATCTTCAGATAAGGCTAGTTCCGTTTCAGCAGCAATATGCGTTTTAAAGGGTAAGACATCCCAGAAAAGAATTTGAAAACCGTTTTGGATGTCGTTTTCAATTATGTTTTTATAGAAAACAATCTCTTCTTTATTCTCATTTATATCGAGTTTTCTGGCATACTCATATGAACTTGGATTAACATAGACACCGGATTCTTTGGCCTTTTTGAAAATCTCCATCTCTTGCATGCGCTTCCATAGTTGAATCAATGAATCTTTTAAGGCGATTTCCGCCATCATCTTATCTGTTGGGCAACTTTTCAAATTATCCGGGTTTTCATAGTCCTGAAAATACTTACTATCACAGTCGTTACAAATATAATGAAAGGTACCTGAATTATTAATTCCTTTTTCAATATCTAGCATCTCAACTCCAACCAATAAATTTGATTGAAGAATCTTTCCATTATCGGCGATATTTTTTAAAACCATCTGCGGCACAGAGTGCGAATTACAAAAGCTGGTAACCTTCCGTCCACATAAAATACACGAATCAGGTTTTGAATCATTTTGCGCTTGGCGTAGAATATCACTCAGTTTTTTGCGTACCGCTATTGGATCAGTACCTTTGGGCGTTTGTAGTAATTTCATTTTATCACTTCCAGGTTCTATTCTATACTGATCTTTCTCATTTGAAAAGTAGTCCTTCCACAGCCTACAATGTATTTATGCGTTATATGCCTTTTCGCAAAACGGGCAATCACTATCGATTCCCGCATTGTCAAGTATGTCTTTTATAGCCTCATGAAACACTTTCATATCAGTATACGAAGAGTATTCCGCTGACATTTGCACCTTTGTTGTTGCTCGCGCATAGATTTCATCGTTATCGAACGATCCAGTATTGTACCAATAATCATCATGCGCGTCACAACAAGCAATAACTCCTATAGATTTAAGCACTTCAAAAGCAACTTCTCTATAATCAGACATCATATCTGCTATTCCCATAAAATGGCACCTCCAAGTTACAGTTCATTATGCAAGCTGTGGAAAGACTGGCTAACACACTTGGGAATATTCTCTCCTGAGTCCACGATATTTTAATGTATTGCAGTTTCTAAGAAGAGATTATATATCAGTATATCACAAAGCGCTGAGTGTTGTCAAGGTGCAAATAGCTACTAAAAAATAATTCTATTCTAATCTTGGTCATCTTTTTTCATTCTTATGTACTTACTTATTCTTAAAACGTAACCGCGGTATCTAGCTTCTTGATAATCCCACGAAGCTCGTCTTTAACACTTTCTGACTCCTTGCACTCAGAAAGGTATCCGGTGAGTGTCATTGAGAGCAGCGCAGCTTCTCGCGGATCAAGTTCGATGGACAGATTGCTGTTTGCACTGGATGATTCTTCCTGCGCAATCGCTTCAGTGGATGTTACCTGTTCCTCAAGTTTCTGGTTGTTGAAATGCTCGGCGGTATCCTCTGAAAAGTTGCTACTAGTAGCAACTTTTTTCTTCCTGACTTCTTTCGGCTTGACCTCGCTCAGATCACCGGCAGCAAGTTCTTCCTGCTGTTGTTCCGGGAGCTTCGCAATTTCATTTGCCGTATGAATCGAAATATCACCGTTTGCAACGGCTTCCTTGACCGGGGCGATTGCATTATGTGTCACGTTCTGCATTTTGCTGACCTGTGCAGCGGACACATGTAGAAGACCGGCAAGATAATCACGGATACTTCCGAATTTTTCTCCGGCTTCTTTTCTTTCTTTCAGAAGGCTATCCAGTTCCTCGTAGGAACGCCACAACTCCTGATCGGAGATCTGCCGGGTTGCGACATTACAGAGAATCAGATCGAGCTGTTTGTCTGCATCGTTGTCGTAGCTTTGCACCAAGCAGGGGAGCAAGCGTGAGATTGCTTTGCCGTTGTCTAGCAAATAGCGGACGGCAGCTGTACGTCTGTGTCCGCTGATAATCTCATAACCGCCGGATTCCAAAGGAGTGACGAGTAAATTGTCCTTTACTCCGCCTTGTCCGAGAATCGTAGATGCAAACTCCGGAATGTTCCTGACTTCAAAGAAGTTGCCGGAGGACGGATGAAGTTCATCAATGTCAATCATGCGGATATTGCTGGAAGCTGTGTTCTGCGCAATCGCCGCAAGGTTACTCAGCATTGTTTTAGCCATTTTCTCACTCCTTTCTCACGCGCTCACACTCAGGATTTCAGCCGCAAGGCTCTCATAAGCATTAACGATCTTCCAGCTACTCCCGTTATGCGGTACTTTTCTGTCGATGAAGTAGGCTTCAATCGGAAGCCCAGCTTTCTGGCTCTCGCGCACCGTGCGCGAGTAGGGAATAATCGTTTGCATCAGCTGCGATGCCAGCGCAGCCCGGAACTGCTGTAACAGTTCTTCATCATTCTGCTTCTGGAACATTGTCACGAAGATGCCGCCAAGTTGTGCATTCTGGTGTGCAATCTCAAGCGTTACCTTTTGTAGACCGGAGATTTCAAACTCTCCGAGCATTGTCGGCACATACACGAAACCGGCATGACGGATAATCTGTTTTACTTCCTCGGTCATAACCGGGGGAAGATCGAACAAGATGTAGTCATAGCCGGTCAGCTCAGATTCAGGAACCTCAATATACCGCGTCCATGTTGTGCTGCTGATTTTCTCAAAGTCTGTCGGCAGAATGCTGTCCGCATTCTCGATCGGCTCCTCAGTAAGAAAGAAATCAAAGCAGTTTGATTGCGAGTCGCAGTCTACCACGAGGACTTTGAACCCAGCTTTCTGAATGCAGTATGCCAGATTGATAACGGAAGTGGTTTTCGCCACGCCGCCTTTATTGTTGTAAAGCGCGATTTTTCTCATGTTTTCTCCTTTCAGACAACTTCCAGCGTATATGCTTTGGAATCGTTATCGAGTTTGTTCATTCGGATGCGGACTTCCACTCCTTTTTCCGGAAGGCTTTGCCCGTAGACCATAGCGATCTTTTTCAGGGCATCGTAGACTTTCAGGGATGTGGTTGTGTATGCGCAAGGCTGCGACTGCTTTTTCCCGAAAAGCGTAATCAGCTTGCCCTGCTTTCCGTCCGGCATTTTGATTGTCTTGGAATAGTAACTGAACAGCCGGAAACTGTCACTTACGCAATCATTCAGACGCTTTGCCGGAATGTTACCAATGAGCACGTTCGCGGTAAAGGCTTGCAGCGAAGGTTCTTCGGGAGCAAATACGGCAGCGATCTTCTCGTCAAAGAGATCCACGCTGTCTTTAAATGCAAGATCAAGATCATAATCGTCCATACCATCACTCCTTATACCCATACCTCGATGTAGCATTGATCCTTGTCCGAATCAATCTCTACACGCTGAATCTCGACATTCATGCGGTACTGGAAAATGAAAGCGTACTGACGCATCGTTTCCTCAAACTGCTTAGCCTTGCCGGAAAAGCTGAAATGCTCGCTCGGCTCGGCATCGGGATCGTCAATTTCTGAAAAGAAAAAATAGTTGACAACCAGATTTGTGATACCGGCGCGGATTACCGATTGATTGACGTACTCCAGCAGTGTACGATCATCACGGCTACAATCAATGGGCTTAATCATTGGAATGGCTCCTTTCTGAATATGAATTTACATTGAAGCAGACTCGGTATCGTCTGGTTCAAGCAGTTCCGGAAATTGATTATGAATCAATCGTTCCATTTTGTCAGCCGATTGTTTCATCATTAAATCATTTCTATGCCCGTAAACGTCCAGTGCGAATGCTGCGGAATAGTGACCGAGATTCATTTGCAGCGTCTTAATATCGTCACCGGCAAGAAGCGAAAGGACGGCGTATGTGTGTCTCAAATCATGAAACCGAAGGTGCTGTTGATAGCGAAGGCGTTTCATAACGCGCTGAAAGGCATTATACAGAGCTGAATGCGTATAATGCTCACCCTTTGCGTTTTTGAAAACGAAGTCGGATAGATCAGGATTTGCAGCATCATATTGTTCTTTTAACAGTTTTATAATAAACGGGGCAGGACGCAAGGTTCTCGTTTTCCCGTTTTTCAAAGAAGTAAACCGGTACTCTTTCTCGGCATTCTTATTGGAAAGCTGCCGATACAGATAGATCTCTCCAATATCGAACCGGATGCAGTCCCATGTTAGAGCAAGAATTTCGCCTTCGCGCATTCCCGTAAAAATGGAAACCGTAAAAAGAAATTTTTTTGGATGATTCTGAATAGCAGCAAAGAAATCATGCATAATCTCCGGTTCAAGGTGCTTGACTTCCGGGATTGCTTTCTTTGGAAGTCGGATTTTGTCAGCCGGATTTGCATTGATATATCCGAAGTCAACGGCGGTTTTCAAACAACTATGCAGAACGCCATGTATATTTTTGATACTCTTTGGACTTAACTTGTTTTCGATCCCAACCCCCATGTTCAGGCTATTGATAAATAGCTGAACATCCTCGTGTGACAATTCATTTAACATTACATTGCCGAGAACTCGGTTGATATGCTGATGAATTGTCTTTTGATACTCTAACTTCGTGGAGTCTTTGAGTTCGTTACAATAGTGCAGCAGCCAGCAAGCTGTCCAGTCAGCCACGGTCACGCACTCGTATTTCTCGTTGAGAACAGGGGAGAGCGACCGCATGAATTCCAAAACATCAAAATCAGGGTTGTTTTCAGGCTTTTTCAACGTCATTTGTATGCTCCTTATTATATATAGTAGTCCTGCGGACATATATATTATATAGCATAATGACAAAAAAGCATCCATACCAATCCAATAAACTCAGGTTGATATGGATACTATTTTTCAAACAACTTGACTTTTCACATGATATATGGTAAAATAATACTGTTTGACTTTTATTTAGTGGACTAGGCGACTGATTCAAGTCCTGTCACCTCGACCACGATAATTACGCTGATAGGTTGTAAATCGAAAGGTTTACAACCTGTTTTGCTTATTGATCCCCAATATCAAAGTGCCGCTTTCAGTCATGAAGGCGGCACTTTCTTTGATTGAAATGTATGGCTTACATCTTTTGCAGATCAAACTGCATAAAGCGTTCATTACAAAACGTGAACCCTTGCCGGTTGCAGCGGAAACGCACACGCCTTTTGGCATGCGCGTTCTGCTTTTTGTATTCTCAGAGCTGCACGGCCATCAGCACGGCAGCCTCCTCCGGATCGGAATAATACCGCGGGCGGTATCCGTTCTGTTCAAAGCCAAGCGATGCGTACAGCGTGCGCGCGGGCGTATTGCTCTCCCGCACCTCCAGATAACAGACCGTGCAGACGCCGCGCATCATCTCCGTGACCGCATTCCAGAGCATCCGCGCAATCCCGCGGCGGCGGTATGCTTCGTCCACGCAGAGCGTATTCAGCGTCAGCTCGTCCAGGACGAAATTGCAGTGAATCATCCCGACGGCCTCTGCCCCTGCCATGCAGACGAATCCGACCGACTGCGGATTGTCCAGCTCCCGGCGGTATATCTCCTCTGACCACGGCGCTTTGAAGCAGCGCTTTGTCAGCTGCGAAACCGCATGAAGATTCTCCGCAGAGAACAGCTCGGTGCGCAGCTCATCCCTTGGCGTCATACCAACTCTGTCCCTCCTGCACGTCAGCGGTCAGCGGCACGGAAAGCTCACAGGCCTGTTCCATTTCCGTATGCAGGATTTCTCCGGCCTGCGCTGCATATGCAGCAGGCGTTTCCACGATCAGTTCGTCATGGATCTGGAGAATCAGCTTCGCCTCCGGAACTTCCTCTTTCAGCCGCTTCCAGACGCGCACCATCGCCTTTTTGATGATATCCGCGGCAGTGCCCTGCACCGGTGTGTTCATTGCGATGCGGCGGCCTGCCGCCTGCATATTCTTATTGGACATTTTCAGCTCCGGCACATAGCGCTTTCTGCCGAACAGCGTCGTGACATAGCCGGTTTCCTTTGCGCGGTCAACCGTATCGTTCATGAACTGCTCCACGCGCGGGAACGAGTGCAGATAGTCCTTGATATATTGATCCGCTTTGGCAACCGACACGCCGATGTCCTTGGACAGCGAGAATGCGCCGATGCCGTACAGAATGCCGAAGTTGACCGCCTTCGCCGCCGAGCGCATCTCCTTGGTGACCATGTCCTCCGGCATGTTGAATACCTGTGCGGCGGTCGTCAGGTGGATGTCGCGGTTCTCGGCAAAGGTGCGGCGCATATTCTCATCCCCGCAGAGATGCGCGACAAGCCGCAGCTCGATCTGACTGTAATCGGCATCGAGCAGCGTGCAGCCCTCCGCCGCGATGAAGAACCGGCGCATTTCCCGGCCGAGCGGCGTGCGCACGGGAATATTCTGCAAATTCGGCTCTGTGGACGAGATGCGTCCGGTGCGTGTTTCGGTCTGCCGGTAGCAGGTGTGGATGCGCCCGTCCGGCGCGACCGTTTTCAGCAGTCCCTCGACATAGGTCGAGCTGAGCTTTGTCAGCTGCCGGTACTGCAAAACCATTTCCACAATCGGATGCCTGCCGCGGAGCCCGTCCAGCACTTCCGCATTCGTAGACCATCCGGTCTTGGTCTTTTTGCCCGCGGGCAGCGCCAGCTCCTCAAACAGGATCACGCCGAGCTGCTTGGGTGACAGGATATTGAATTCCCGTCCCGCCTGCCCGTAGATCCGCTCCCGCAGATCCGTGATCTCCGTTTCCAGCATCTCACCGAATTTCTGCACGCCCTCCTGATCGACGCGCACGCCGGTATGCTCCATATCCGCGAGCACCTCAACCAGCGGCAGTTCAATCTCCCGCAGCAGCATTTCCATGCCCTGCTCCGTGACCAGCTGCTCCAGCCGTTCCGAAAGCGCAGGCAGTGCCGCGGCGTCCGCATATTCCCCGAGCTCCTCCTGATAGGGGAGCGACTCTCCTGCACAGAGCTTTTTAATAGTATACTCCGGCGTCGAGGGATCGAGCAGATACGCACAGATGACGGTATCCAGCACCAGATTCCGCAGCGTATCGCCCTGCTCCATCAGTTCCCGGTAGACAGGCTTGGCGTCAAAGGTGCGCTTCGGCGCATCGCTTTTCAGAAAGCGCATGATCTGCGCCGGATCGGTCAGGCGGGTGACTTTGTTATCCTGCGCCAGATACAGCACCGGCTTCTGATACAGGAAATCGACCGGCGCCTCTGCATGGCAGAGCTGCTCCAGCAGATCCGCATCGGCCTTCACGATCTCTGCCGGACGGATCTCCGGCTGCACAGCATCTGCCTGCACGGGCACAGCCGCGGACGGCTCCACATGCAGACGCTCCATCAGCTTATACAGCTCCAGTTCGGTCAGCAGCGCGGAAAGCTGCTCTGTATCCTGCGGCTTTTTATCATATTCTGAAAGTGATTCCGGAATCGGCGCATCCGTGACGATTGTCGCAAGCCATTTGCTCTGCCGTGCGTCCTCCGCACCGGCCTCGAGCTTTTTTCGCACCGCAGGCTTGAGATCCGATTTCTCCAGCGCGGCGTAGAGCGCCTCAATCGTACCGTACTGCTGAATCAGCGCAGATGCGGTCTTTTCACCGATTCCGGCAACACCCTTGATATTGTCCGAGCTGTCGCCCATCAGCGCTTTCAGGTCAATCAGCCGGATCGGCTCAAAGCCGTAATCCGCCCGGAATTTTTCGGCGTCATAGAGCACCGGCTCTTTATTCGTTGCAAGGCGCACGGTCACATGCTCCCCGATCAGCTGCAAATTGTCGCGGTCGCCGGTCAGCAGAACGCAGTCTTCCCCGGCCTCCGTGCATTTTTTTGAGAGCGTGCCGAGAATATCGTCGGCCTCCCATCCGGCGCAGGTCACAACCGGATAGCCCATCGCCGCAAGAATCTGCTGCGTATACGGCAGCTGTATCGCAAGCTCCTCCGGCATGCCCTTGCGGTTGGCCTTATAGCTTTCCACGGCATTGTGGCGGAAGGTCTTTTCCTTACGGTCAAAGGCAATGACGATCTGCTCCGCCTTTGTATCCTCCGCTGCACGCAGCAGAATATTGAAAAAACCGTAGATTGCATTCGTAAAAATGCCCTTGTGATTGGACAGCGGCTTGACGCCGTAAAACGCGCGGTTCAGGATGCTGTTCCCGTCCACGATCATCATTTTCATAGGTTCGGTTCCTTTCCGGGTGAGATATCACGGCTTCTCGAGCTGCTTTTTGAAATCCTCGCTGTGCATTCTGGAAACGCGCAGCTCCTGCTTGTCAGCGAGCACCGCCGTCAGCGTGCGGTCATTGCCGGTGCGGTAGCCGACCACCCGCTTCATATTGACCAGAATAGATCTGGAAATGCGGATGAAGTTCCGCCCCTCCAGCATGTCCTCCAGCTCGCAGATCCGCTGCTTGATCTCATATTTCCCGCTTTTGAGCGCGGCAAACACCTTTTTTTCATACGCTTCAAAATAGAGTACATTTTCCAGCGGCACCTTGGTCATGGAGCCGTTGTGAACAACGAGAATCGCCGCGGCTGAGCGTTTCAGATCCAGATTGGCCGAGAGCAGATCCGCAGGCTGCTCCGCGGCGTGGGATGCCCGCAGCGCCGCCGCATTCTGCCGGACGCGCAGAATCTCCACACCGATGGCCACGCGGTTTGCAAACTGCTTGGCGTGCAGCGAATAGACATTCTCCTCACCGTAGCCGATTGTCATGAAGCCGTAAACCTGCTTGTCAAAGACAAGCGGCATCACATGCACATTTTTGATTGCGCCGAACGAGAACACATCCGGATAGATATTCCGGGCGCGGAAGTTCACGCTTTCGCCGTTGATCAGATAATCCTTCAGATAGATGCAGCACGCCTCGTCCTCGTCGCGCTCCATCAGGTTGACGCTGACGCTGATCTGGTCGCGGATCAGATACTTGTGATTCTTGATGAACTGCGAAAGCTCCTCCTGCGACTGCACCTTATAGAGCTTCTCCTCAAACCGGGAATTGCGGAACTCCATGTTGGCGGTTTCGGTTTTCTGGAGCTCGTCCAGCTTGGCGCGGATGTTCAGAAGCGGCTTTGTGCCGCAGCCGCAGCTCGCGCCGGTAATCAGCCCCTGCGGCTTCTGCGGAATCGTTTCGGGCTCCGTGCCGTTGATCAGCGAAACCAGCAGCGCCGCCGCACGGCGTCCGCAGTGCTCGGTATCGGCGGCATAGGTCGTGATGGTCACGGCGCCGTTGGACGCATACGGTGCATTGTCAAAGCCCGCAACCAGCAGATCCTCCGGCACGCGCAGGCCGTAGAAAAACAGCTTCTTGATCAGCGCATAGGCAATCTCGTCATTGACGCAGATGACTGCGTCCGGTTTTTCGACGGCGCCGTATGCAATATCCTTTGCAAGCGCCTCGGCACACGGAATCCAGTAGCCGCCGTAGAGAACATTCTGCTCCCCGCAGGGCAGCCCGTGACGCTGCATCACCCGGATAAAGCCGTCAATGCGTTCGTCGCAGATGTTGCGGTCACCGCCCAGGCAGTAGACCTTTTTGCAGCCGTGAACATCGAGCAGATGCTCCGCAACCTTTTCAAAGCGCTCCCGGTTTTCCAGCCGGAGCACATGCGGCAGTGTGTTGGAGTTTCCGATGACGACAACCGGGCAGCTGCATCGGCTGCGAAGCGCTTCCTCGATCGGCAGAATCAGATTCTTGTGCGCATAAAAGCTGTGTTCCACAAAAATGACGCCGTCGTAGCGGTCAAAGTCGATCAGGCTGAACACCCATTCTTCGTCATTGGTATAAAGTTCGCTGGTTTGCGGCATGGAAAATGTGAACGTCCGCAGGCCACTCAGATTGGCCTGCTTCTGGATGCCTAAGATGTACCCGTCATTATAATCGTTTTTGAAATCAGAAAATATGACTGCGATCTGTCCGTGCATCAAAACTCCCCCCCTTTGTGCGCGTTTTTTCGCCTGTGCTCATTATAACATGTACGCACGGACTTGTCAACCCGTCGCGGATGACGGCATTTCGTCCGCGACGAAATCCCGTTTTTGGAGGACGAAATGCCAGGGTGGCATTTCGTCGCAGACTGGCAACTCAGTACCGAAAAACGGCATTTCGTCGCCGTATCCGGCATTTCATCGCAATATTGTGCATTTCGTCGTAAATCGTTGCATTTTCCGCGCGGATGTGATATGATAATATTGCGGAGGGAATCAGGACGCCCACCCTGCAAGCCAACCCCCGCAATCCACACAGATCCATAAATACACTTACACAAAGGAGGACTTTTTGAATGAAGCATACGTTCCGCAAACTGACAGCACTCGCATCCGCAGCAATTACGCTTTTATCCGTTGTCAGCATCCCCGCATCCGCGTATGAGGTGACAAGCAGCAATTACAAACAGCTGAAAAACTACTATCACGGCGCCGGTGCCAGCTACTGCTGGAGCACTGCTGAACAGCAGCAGGGCATGCCGGTGTTTACGTCAAGTTTCCTGAATCCCAGAAGCAAGGTCACAGTCAAGTGTGACTTCGGCCCGACGCAGATGCTCGGAACACTGGACACAAGCATCATCTCCAGAAGCAGGCTGCAAAATACGCAAACCGCTTTACGGGCACGACAGGCAATCGACAAAATTTCAGTCAGAGGCGTATACGACCGGCTTTACGGTTTGAAGCTGGAATTTCAGGAGCAGCGCAACCTCAATGAATTCGGCCTCAGAGTGATGCACAGTTCCGATCTGAACTTCTATCTCAGTCAATATATGTATCTGGATGAAGATTCGTTCGATTATAACACCCGCACTGCGACATACACCGGCAGACTGTACTTTGATGACCTTTATATTGCAGGCATGCGCGTCAGCTGCAATGACGGCTATACCACGTTCAGTGAGCCGGTGCTGACCTGGGAGGACGGATGGCCGACCGTATACGTTGATTTCAGCGGCCGTCTGCCGGACCCGAACTGCCCGGTTTTTGAAGGCGTCTATGACAGGATCATGACACAGAATCAATTCGATTTTTATTTTGGATTCTATCGGCCGAACGGCGGCAGGCTCCAGGCATACGAAAACTCGTATTACAACCTTCTGACCGGGCTCACCGTCACTTATAACTACGACGGAACCGGCCGTTATCAGACCGATCAGCTCAGCTTCGGTTATTACCTGCCGGAGCCGGTAGGCTGCTGACAGCATGCACCTCCCATTCTTCAGATACCTTCTGATTTCTTTTCAGCGGTGGAAAACAGGACGCCCACCCTGCAAGCCAACCCCCGCAATCCACACAGATCCATAAATATATTTGTAAAAAGGAGGAATATTTGAATGAAGCACACATTCCGCAGACTGACAGCGCTCGCATCCGCAGCAGTCACCCTTTTGTCCGTTGCCGCAATCCCCGCATCCGCGTACAACGTGACAAGCAGCAATTACACCAATCTGACATACAATTACAGCCTCACCTACGGCGGGTACTGCTGGAGCACCGCTGCACAGCAGAATTCCATGCCGCTGATCAAGGCAAGTTTCCTGAATTCCAGAAACAAGGTCACAGTCAAGGGTGCCGGTGACGAGGCCAGGCCCGATATCGGCGGTACTTACTCTCTCAATACGAGGATGTGCGCCTTACTGGATACAGACGTCATCTCCAGAACCAGGCTGCAAAACACACAGCAGGCTTTGAATGCACGCAAGAAGATCGACAAAATCAGCGCCAAAGCCAAAAAAGACGGCACAAAGTTCGGCCTGAAGCTGGAATTCCAGGAAGACAGCGGTTCAAACCTCAAGGAATTCGGACTCAGATATCTGAATGACTACTATCTGAGAAACGAGTTCTCAAGCAACATGTACCTTGATGACTTCACAGTTAACTACACGACCGGCGAGTATTCCGGCAGACTGTACTTTGATGACCTCTATGTTGCAGGCATGCGTGTCAGCTCCACCGACAGAATCACCGAATTCAGCGTACCAGTACTGACATGGGATGAAGAATATGACTGGCCGCTGGTCTACGTTGATTTCAGCGGCTGTGCCCTGAATCCGAATCGCCCTGTCTTTGAAGGCATGTTCGACAAAATCATGACACGCGAGGAATTTGATGAATATTGTGAACTGGAAGCAGTCGGTTTCCATGAATTCAAGCGATTCGAGGATTATCCGATTCTTTCCGGCCTCACGGTCAATTACAACGGCTGCACCACGCCGTATACGACCAATGCGTTCCGGAATATCATTTATCCCGAAACGACCGGTTGTTAATGAACAGACATCCCCCCATTCTTCATATACCTCATTATTCCTTTTCAAACGTTGGATGGATGCCAACAAGGAACGCAGGAAGGCACCCTGCGTTCCAAAAGCAGAGCTCGCCTCATCGGCGGGCTCTGTTTTTTTGCGGGCGGCAGTGCCGCCCTGAAAGTGGTATCTCCGACGGATTTAGAATGGGGTGCTGCCCCATACCCCGCCAAATCCCTTTGGAATCCCGCAATATGCAAATACAAAGAAGGGGATGAGGGCAGTGCCCGGCTCTGTTATTTCTCCCATCTTACACAGCGGTCGCTTTTTTGCGCTTCTCCCATTGCATTTTACAGCTTAATATGCTATAATAAGTCTGCGGCGCAGTCTGTGCTGCAAATCAGGAAACAGGATGTGATCGCTTGGCTCGGATCTATCCGCTGTTCAGTTCGAGCAGCGGCAATGCCGAATACATCGGCACGCCGGAGGGCGGGATTCTTATTGACTGCGGCGTATCGGCGCGGCGGCTGACGCTGGCACTGGAACGCTGCGACATCCGTCCGGAGGCGGTGCAGGGCATCTTCATCACGCACGACCACTCCGACCATGTGAAGGGGCTGCGCGTGTTCACGAAGAAATACGGCACACCGGTCTTTGCGCAGCAGATGACGCGGCAGTGTCTTTACAGCTGCGGCTGGCTGGAACCGGAGCAGGACTGTACGGTTCTGGACGGCGCCGCGGAGTGCGCAGGCATCCGCATCACACCGTTTGCGACCTCGCACGACACGGCGCAGAGCTGCGGCTACCGCATGGAACTGCCCGACGGCAGAACCTGCGCGGTCTGCACGGATCTCGGATATGTGTCGGAGGAGGTTTCGGCGGCGCTTGCAGGCTGTGACCTCGTGCTGCTGGAATCGAATTACGACAAAAACATGCTCCGCACGGGGCCGTATCCCGCGCAGCTCAAAATGCGGATTGCGTCGCAGGTCGGGCATCTTTCCAATGACGACTGTGCCGCAGCGCTCCGGACGCTCGCCGGTACCGGCACGGCGCATTTCGTGCTCGGGCATCTGAGTCAGCATAACAATACACCGGAACTGGCCGGGCAGACCGCTGAGGCGGGGCTGGCAGGCTATGTCCGCGGGCAGGATTATACCCTGCGCATTGCGGCGCCGGAAACGGACGGGAGGATGATCGTGTTTTGATGCAGATCCGTCTGATTACGGTCGGCAAGCTCAAGGAGAAATGGCTCCGCGACGCCTACGCCGAATACGAAAAGCGTTTGCAGCGTTACTGCCGTCTGACGCTGACCGAGCTGCCCGAATCGCGGCTGCCGGAATCCCCGGCAGAATCGGAAATTGCGGCGGCACTGACGCAGGAGGGCAAGGCGATTCTCGCTGCCTGCCGCGGAAAGATCATCGCGCTGTGCATCGAGGGAAAGCTCCGCAGCAGCGAAGAATTCGCGGAGATGCTGGAACAGGCGGCGGTTTCCGGCGACAGTACCGTCAGCTTTGTGATCGGTTCGAGCTTCGGGCTTTCGGACGAGGTCAAAAAAGCTGCCGACCTGCGCTTTTCGATGTCCCCAATGACTTTTACGCATCAGATCGCCCGCGTGCTGCTGGCGGAACAGCTTTATCGCGCATTCCAGATCAGCACCGGCGGAAAGTATCATAAGTAATAATAGTATGCCGCAGACCGTCACCGAAAGCGGTGACGGATTCATACCGTACAAGATTGCAGAAAAGGAGCGTGTACCATGATCTACCCTGAAATTCAGGAAACTGCTGCTTCCATCGTGAAGCTCGGCAAACCGCTGAAGGTCTATCTCATCAGTTCAAAGTCCAACCCGGGGACGGGGGAGCTGATCAGCTTCAAGCTGGCGCTGATTGTGAAGAACGATACGCCGAGCATTTCGGAGCTGGAATGCTTTCTTTATACCGCCGTGGACTGCGATTATCCCTATGATCTCGTGCTGTACAAGCAGGCAGAGTGGGATGTGCTTTCGCAGGATCCGCGTACATTTGCATGGTCGATCCGTGAAACAGGAGGTGTATTATATGAGCAGGGGCTTTCGTGACGGTGACAGCAAGCGCTATTTCGACTGGCTGTATTACGCCGCCATTGATCTGCGGGCGGCCAAGCTGCTGCTGGACGATGCGCGCTGCTACAACATCATCTCGTTCCACTGCCAGCAATGTGTCGAAAAGGCGCTGAAAGGCTATCTGCTGTGGCGGAAGCATCATCTGTATGACGGCCACAACCTGCCGTTTCTCTGCAAGCAGGCGATGAGCGAGGATCCGCATTTCCGCGAGCGTATCCAGCTGTGCAGTGAGATCAACCATTACTATATTGAATCGCGCTACCCGGCCGACTTCCTGCTCTCTCTCGATGAGGAGGGTGTCCAGCGGCTGATTGTGGAAACCAGCGATATGCTGACCTTTGTCAACAGTCTGGTGAAGTTTGATTTTTCGAGCTATCACGCAAAGAAGGCGGGATAAGCAGCATGGAGCAGGAATACAAATGGCAGATTCCGCTGCATACGCTGTCGGCGCTTGCGGCGTATCTGCACGGACTGCCCGGGCGGCAGCGGCATGATACGCTGCACATGGCGGCAGTCTATTACGACACGCCGGAAGGTCTGCTGAAACAGCAGGGCGGCGCACTGCGGATCCGCAGAGAGAATGACCGTTCGGTCTGCTGCATGAAGCGCACGCTGAAGCGCGAAGGCGCGCAGGCTATCCGCGAGGAATACGAGGCAGAGGCGGAAACGCTGACCGAGGGGCTGCAAAAGCTCCCGGAGGCGGGTGCGCCGAAGGAATTCTGTATTTTCCTTTCGCATCAGACGTTCCGCGAGCTTGGACGGACGGATTTTCTCCGGAACTGTTATCTGTTTGCATTTGACGGCGATGCGCCGTTCACGGCAGAGCTGGCATTTGATGTCGGCGCGCTCGGTTCGCCGGAGCATATGCAGCCGTTTGAGGAGCTGGAGCTGGAGCTGAAATCCGGGGACGCCGATGCGTTTGATGCGTATGCGCGGTCACTGGAGCGCCGCTTTGCACTGATTCCGCAGCCGCTCTCCAAGCTGGCCCGCGCCATTGCCGCAGCAAATGCACCATGCTGAAAGGGGTTATCAATAGGTATCTGTTATGAATGAAACCGTGATCCTGCAAACACCTGCGAAGATCAATCTTTCGCTCGATATTACCGGAAAGCTGCCGAACGGCTATCATACGCTGCGGAGCGTTTTTCAGGCAGTCGGCATATACGACACGCTGACGGTGACGAAAACCGCGCCGGAGCAGCCGCTGACGCTGACCTGCAATGACGCGGCCGTCCCGTGCGATGCGCGAAATCTTGTGTGGAAAGCCGCCGTCAGGCTGCTCGGAGAGAATCCCTGCGGCATTTCGATGCATCTGGAAAAGCGCATCCCGTCGCAGGCGGGCATGGGCGGCGGCAGCTCGGACTGTGCCGCGGCGCTTGTCGGCATCCGGAAACTGCTGGCACTGCCCGTCACGGATGCGGCGCTTCATGCGCACGCCGCCGCGCTCGGTGCAGACTGCGCCTTCTTTCTGCGGGGCGGCACCGTCCTTGCGGAGGGCATCGGAGAGCAGCTGACGCCGCTTGCGCCGCTGCCCCCGTATCCGCTCGTGATTGCCAAGGGCAGCGAGGGCATCTCCACGCCGGAGGCCTACCGCCGCATTGACGCGGTCAGTGAGCCGCTGCCGCCGGATACCGATCATGTGCTTGAAAATCTCAGCCGCGGCGCGGAGGCGCTGTTTTCCGTCTGCGGCTGCCACTTTGACGCTGTCACCGATCTGCCGGAGGTGGATACGATCCGGCGTGTCATACGGGAGAGGGGACTGAACCCCGTGCTCTCCGGCAGCGGCGCCGCCGTGTATGCCGGATGCGCCGATATGGAGCAGGCGGAGCGCTGTGCGGATGCGCTGCGTGCTGCCGGCCTGCCGTTTGTGACGGTCTGCGAAACCGTCCCGGACGGGATCCGGTGCGCGGATTTGTCAATCATCCACCCTGAAATCTGAAATAATCTTTAATCTTCCTTTGCTTTACTCTTTATCGCACCAAATCGTTAAACAATTACATCTTACCAATCGCTGCACTGCATTCCGGAAAAAGCCCTCAAAACCGTACCGGATTGTTCTCCGGTACGGTTTTTATCATATCATATACTATTATCGCGCGAGCAGATTATACGGAGAGCAATACAACTTCATAATCTGTTCAAAAAATCGAAAAAATTTCTTGTGAATCATTGACATTTTTCAAATTATGTGCTATGATATATTTGGAAGGGTTCTAAAACATTTCTATACAAATCGGAATGTTATGTGCAGATTATACACCGGAACGGATCATGCTGGAAATTGTTGATTTTTCCTTCCCGGGAATCCGGTGTTCCTGCCGTAAACATTCGCTTGAAAGGGGATTATTATCCATGAAGTACCGCCGCTTTTCCGTATGCTGCGCCGCCGCCGTGCTCATCGGCGGAATGAACCTGTCCCGCGCTGCCTCTGCCGACACCGAACCGGATGCCGGCACCGTGACCGATCCCGTGCTTTCGGACACACTCTGCGACGATACATCCGAAGCAGAGCTGCTCACGGAAGATGTGGAAGACATTGAGGAGGCGCCTGACTGCGACTTTGTTTCGCTGTTTCCGGCTGCTGCGACGACCGCGGTTTCTGTCTATAACCCGGAGCTGCACAACACATGGCTGGACACCGCCGTCTATGACACCTGTACATATTATAACGGCGGATCCGTCGGCAGTGCCGTGCTGCTGAACGGCACGATGTATGTCGTCGGCAAGGGAAAGGCAACCGCAGCGCTGAAGGATGTCGCGGACTTTACGCATGTGTATGCGCAGAACGAGAAGGGCGTCTATACGCACGGCGATCTTGTGCTGAAAAAGGACGGCACGCTCCTGGCCAACGGCAAGGAGCAGAAGCAGTGCGGCATCACGTCGCTGGAATACGGCTGCGGCAGCACGGATAATCACGAGCTGTATGCGTTTATCCCCTACACTGATATGTTTATCAATACATTTGTGACCGACAGCTTCAGCCGGTTCCTGCCCGATCAGGAGATTCCGCAGCTGTATTATTCGATGGGGGATGGCGTTGTCGCGTTCCATGTCAATTACAGCGATACCGGCGCCATCCGTGCGACGCGTTCCAGTGTCGGCATTGTTGCGCCGCGCATCGTTGCGGGCGACCTGTTCGTGGATAATCTCGATGTTCTGTACCGGCTGGATACGGAACCGGACATCAAGCTGAACTGGATTACGAATTATGTCAAATCGCTGGAGTGCATCGGTGAGAAGAACGGCTGCAAGCTGTTCCGGTATACGCTGACCAACAACCGCACGGGCGAGGTGGTATCCAACGTCAAGGCAGAGGATCCGTCTGTGATTTTGAGAAAAGAGCTGAGCGCGGGCTCCGGCAAGACGGTCAGCTGCGTCATCACGCGGAACCGTCAGCTGAGCGGTACCTGCTCCGGCAAGCAGTTCACGGTGACGAATGTTGAAACGGTGCTTCATGCGGATACCGTTTCGGGCAAGGTCTGCCTGTATTTCCTGCGCACGGACGGCAGCATCTGGATGTACAATTTTGATACGAAGGCCTGCACAGAGCTGGCATCCGGTTCCGGCTCCGGCGTGAAGGGTGACGTCAACGGCGACGGCAAGTTCAACACGGATGATCTGAAGCTGATGCAGAACTGGGTCGGCTCGGAGAACAGCACGATTGCGAACTGGAAATGCGGCGACCTGAACAAGGATAATTCGCTGGATTCGACGGATCTTGCGCTGATGAAGCGCGACCTGATGCACTGATGTGAATATGAACACAGCCGCTTCCTCATGCGAATGGGGAAGCGGCTTTTTGTTTGTTGTGAAAGGTATCTCCGATTGATTTATAATGGGGTTCCGTCCCAAACCCTGCCAAAGGGATAGAATCCCTTTGGAATCCCGCAATATAAAAATGAAGCAAATGCATTCTTTTATACAAAATGGGGTCTGGGGATATGTCCCCAGCGGGAGTTTGAGGGCAGAGCCCTCATTCTGAATCCATCGGAGATACCTCTGGAAATCCACCGGAGATACCTTAATATTCGACGCCGCGGCGGGCGGGAATGCCGGATTGGTACGGGTGCGCGACACATCGGAACTCGGTGACGTAATCCGCCGCCGCAGAGAGCATGTCCGACGGCCTGTGCCCGGTGAGAATCAGCTCGCAGTCCTTTTTTGCGAGCATCTGCCGCACCAGCTCCGGATCAACCGCTTTTTTTGCCAGCGCGTCCCCGAGCTCATCCAGCACGATCATCTGCGCCTCCGTTTGCAGCACCGCGCGCAGATTTTCATTGTGCTCCGCGATGACCGCCGCCTGTTCCGCGGGCGACATATCGCGGAAAAAGCGTCTGCCCGCAAATGAGCAGGCGAGCACCTGAACGCGCAGCGTCCGCAGCGGCTGGATTTCGCCGCTGGTGCCGTTCTTGAAAAACTGCACAAACACGCAGGACATCCCGCTGCCCGCCGCGCGCACGCATGCACCGACTGCCGCAGAGGTCTTGCCCTTGCCGCCTCCGTAGTAAAAATGGATCATTCCGGTTCACCGCCTTTCCGATTCCGCATGCTGTTTCTGTTACAGAAATTATACCACATCGCCCGGTGCAAGTCAATCCCGCGGCCGGAACCGCGCAGCCTGCAATGTTAATTTTCTGTAAAAAATAATTGCTGCTTCTTGTGATTTTGCGGTATGTATGCTATGATAGCAGTGTAAACCGGAAAAGAAAATCCGGCTTTCCGAACTGTATCAAGAGGAGGTATTTCATGAAAAATACAACAGTACGCCTGACCGCAGCACTCCTGTCTGCGGCGCTGGCAGCGGTCTGCATCCGGGTTCTGCCCGATGCATTTTCCGCAGGAACCGGCCTCCGCGCCGATGCCGCAGCGCAGCCGCTGACGGTTCAGATTGCGGCGGAATCCGTGGTTCCGCGTGCGTCAGAGATGACGGTTTCGGTGCAGATTGAGGGAGAGATCCCGGGCAAGGCGTGGATCGGCATTGTGCCGGCCGGCGTTTCGCATACCGAGCGCGACAGCGACAATTACGACGTATCCTGGGAATGGCTGAAAAATGTGCAGGACGGTGCAGTCACACTGAACACGCCCAATACGATCGGCGAATATGAGATCCGCTGCTTTGACGCGGATGACGGTGTAGCAAAGGAAGTGGCCTGTATTCCGATCCGGACAACGTACCGCGGCTGTATGGGTGCGCAGCTCAGCGTGAAAAACCGCTATGTCGCGCCGGGTTCCGAGGTGAAGATTTCCGCGTCGCTTTCCGGCGAGATCCCGGACGATGCGTGGATCGGATTTATTCCGTCGGATGCCGGACATTCTGAGGACGAAAGCGACGCCGTCAACGGCGACTGGAGCTGGGCGAAGGATATTTCGGACGGCGGCTATGTGATCAAGGCGCCGAATACGGAGGGCAATTACGATATCCGTATTTTTGACGGTGACAACAACCATGCCTATGAGGTTGCACGCGTTCCGGTTTATGTGACCGCAGACGAGGAGCCGAAGGGGCTCTATGTGGATCTGGAGGTTCCGGATGCTGTGTTCCGCAAAGCGAAAATCCCGATCAAAATCAGCATGACCGGTGAAATCTCAAAAGATGCGTGGATCGCGGTGATACCGTCCGAGGTTGCCCATACCGAAAAGGACGGCGACGATCACAACGGTGACTGGGCAAGACTGAAGGATATTCAGGACGGCGAACTGACGCTGACTGCACCGGAGCAGGTCGGCAATTACGACATCCGCGTGTATGACGGCGAGGACGAGCTTACCGCAAAGGAAATCGCCAGTCAGCCGTTCCGCGTCATATACAGCACGATGCGCGGCAAAATCAGCACGGATGAAGCATGGGTGAAGCCCGGCAAGAGCGTGACGGTTCGCGTGAACGTCACCGGCGAATATCCGGATGACGCGTGGATCGCATTCGTGCCGACAGAGATCGCGCATACCGAAAAGGACGGCGACGATCACAACGGCAGCTGGTGCCGCGTCAAGGATATTCAGGATGGCGTCACGACGCTGGGCGCGCCGGGCGTGGAGGGCGTCTATGATATCCGCATGTATGACGGCGAATATGACGGCGCGGTGGAGGTTGCATTCTGCACGCTGACGGTTTCTCAGAAGCCGCCCGTGCGCTCCGTGTTTGAGCCGATCAGCGGCCTGGATCTGAATGACAAAAAGGGTACGCTGAAAGAGGACGACTACCATGTTCTCGGCTGGACGCGGGAAGGCGACTGGGCGCTGTATCAGAATCTGGATTTCGGGGACGGCGCTTCGTATTTCACGCTGAACGGCATCAGCGCCTACACGGACAGCAGCGTGGAGCTGTATCTGGATGCGCTGACAAATCCGCCGATCGGCGAGTGCATGCTGAGTGTTTCCGGCAACTACGGTAAATATATCGACTACACGGTTCAGATTCCGACCGTGACCGGCGTGCATGATCTGTATCTGGTGTTCCGAAGCGCGTCCGGCGGTGAGTGCTCGCAGGTCAATTCCTTTGTATTCAGCAAGGAAGCCCCGCCGTCCTCCACGACCGTGACAACGGAGCCTGTTCAGACAACGGCAGCCGTTCAGACAACCGTGACGACTGTGACAACCGCAACGACTGCCCCCGTTCAGGCGACCAGGCTCGGCGACGTCAACGATGACGGCAGCATTGATCTGAAGGACGTGACCGTTCTGCGCCGGTATCTGGTCGGCGGCTGGGATGCCGTGATCAATGAAGCCAACTCTGATGTCAACAAAGACGGAAGCATTGACCTGAAGGACGTGACCGTCCTGCGCCGGTATCTGGTCGGCGGCTGGGGTGTCACGCTGGACTGAATGCCATCAGCTGTATGAAACAGCGGTAAAAAACGGAGGACATATGATGAAAAAAATATTATCCTGTCTGACGGCAGGGCTGCTTGCGGTGCAGGGGCTCGGGCTGAGCGCCTATGCGGGACCGCACGGCCAGATTGCGGTCGGCTCCTGTGAAGCAGCCCCCGGCGAAACGGCGGTTTCGGCCGCGCCGCAGCAGGGGGAGAATGTGATCACGCATCTGGAGGTAGACGGCATTCCGCTGCCTGCTGTCGGTGAAAAGCCCGTGTATACTTGTGAAATGCACGGACATTACCATGCCGCCGGGATTGATATGACACCGCCGGATGATCCGTACCTGATGGTACAGGGTATCAACTGGGTCGGCGGATATCAGAACGTGGAGAGCGTGACAGGCGTATTTGAAAACTGGATCACCTATGCTGTTGTGATCTGGGTGACAGCGGATGACGGATACAGCTTTCCGGAAAATGCAGCTTCGATGACCGCGACCATGAACGGCATCCCGGTTGTCGTGAATCAGGTGAATATGGACTATGCCCGTCAGTTCAAGGAAGACCTGAACGATACCGTCGGCATTGAGCTGCACTGGCGGAACGGTCAGTTCCTGGATGATCAGGTTGAAGCGAGTATCACCGCAGCACCGTCTGCGACCACGGCCGCAGTTACTGCGACAACCACAGTCACGACGGCCGCAGCGTCGGCGGATACGCTGATCAGGGAAATCGCACTGGACAGCCTTGCGCTGCCGGAAATCGGTCAGCATCCCTCGTATACGTTCCGTTCCCTCGGGCCGTATCACGCACACGATACGAACGGCCTGATCACGCGGGACGGAAATCACTGGAAGATGACCGTTCAGGGCGTAACGTGGTGGAATGAAACCGACAGCGAGGTCATGGATAACGGACAGTATTACCAGCAGGGGAAGGTGTACAGCGTCCAGATCGCCCTGCTGGCCGATGCGGGATACGTCTTCCGGGAATCATACGACTTCCCGGATGTCACCGCGACCGTGAACGGGATTCCCGCGCAGGTTTCGAAGTATCAGTATACATCCTATGTCGGAGAACCGGAAACCGTCAGCGGCGTGAATGTGAAGCTGTACTACAAGAACGGGCAGTTCGTGACCGATCCGAATGCCCCGATTGTGACCACGGCCAAACCGGTTATCACAACGACGAAACCGGTTACCACAACGACCAAACCGGTCACATCGACAAAGCCTGTGACAACAACCAAGCCGGTTACATCCACAAAGCCGGTCACAACAACCGTCACGTATCCTTCGGCGCAGATCTATGCGCAGATAGTTCGGGCAAATCCGGGTGAAACGGTCAGGATTCCGGTGTTCCTGCTGAATAATCCGGGCATTACGGCACTGAGCCTCAGTTTCAGCTATGACAGCACGAAGCTGGAGCTGCTCGGCGTGGAGGACGGCGGGGTTTTCGCCGGTGCGGATTTCACGGCCGGCGGTGATCTGAAAGCGGTTCCGTATACAGTGATGTGGGACAGCGTTTCACGGAGCAACATGACCGCAAACGGCATTCTGGCATATCTTCAGGTGCGCGTCCCGGAGGATGCGGAGGGGAATATCCCGATCGACCTCAGCCTCAACCAGAAATCGACCTTCAATGTGAATCTGGAGGAGGTTCCGTTTGATGTGCTTTACGGCATGGTCATGGTGCAGCCTGCGACTACGACCACCCAGCCGCTTACCACAACGGCCAAAGCGGTGACGACAACCACAAAACCGGTCACGACTACGACCAAAGCGGCCACGACTACGGCCAAGCTGGTCACCACAACAGCCAAACCGGTCACCACAACAACCAAACCGGTCGCCACAACGACCAAAGCAGTGACGACTACGACCAAAGCGGCCACGACTACAGCCAAGCCGGTCACCACAACAGCTAAGCCGGTCACCACGACCGCGCAGCCCGTTACGACGACCGTGCCTGTGATGACAACGACGGCACCGGCTCCGACCGGCGCAGCCGTGATCGTCGGTACGGCCAGTGCGGAAAAGGGCGGCACCGTTGAGGTACCTGTCCGGCTGGAGAATAATCCAGGCATTGCCGCGCTGAGCCTGAACGTAACGTATGATCCCGCACAGCTGAAGCTGCTGGAGGTCACGGACGGCAAAATTCTCGGTTCCTCGGCATTCACGCCGGGCGGAGATCTGTCCGCAATCCCGTTCATGATGAACTGGGACGACCTCTCCACAGAGAACAACACCGGAAACGGCACGGTCGCCGTGCTGAAATTTGAAGTGCTCGCAGAGGGCACGCTGCCGGTCAGCGTCACGGTCAACCAGAGCTCGACGTTCAACGTCGATTTGGATGATGTTGCGTTTGCGACGGTCAGCGGCGGGGTGACTGCATCGCCTGCACCGGAGCAGAAGCCGCTCAAGGGCGACGTGAATCTGGACGGTGCGGTCAGCGTGGACGATGCGCAGCTTGCGCTCCGTGCGTATGCGAACCGGATTGCGGGCAACCCGACCGGCCTGAACGCCGCGCAGACGAAGAATGCGGACGTCAACGAGGACGGCGAGCTGTCGGTAGACGACGCGCAGAACATCCTGATTTACTATGTCAACAACACGGTCGCAGGCAAGGTTCTGACATGGGAGGAACTGCTCTCAAGGAAAAAAGGATAACTCACAGACAAACAAAGGGGACGCCCATGATTGCAGGGCGTCCCCTTCGTCTGCTGATCAGGATCTCATTTAAAACGGTTTTCGGGGATGGAGCCCTCAATTCAAATCCGCCGGAGATGCCTCACAGTTGCAGAACGGATCCGCATAGAATGTATCCTCGGTGACGATGCCGGCGCTGTCGCCGGTGATGAGAATTCTGCTGACGCGCGCGGAGAAATCCCCGCATACGGCAAGATCCTCCAGATCCTCGCCGCAGTAGCCGATATAGCGGAGCACCTGCCCGTTCAGCCTGCGGTTGCTGACGGCAATCCGGAACCGCAGCGCGTCCTCGGGGTCATAGGCATACTGCCGGTCGAAGAGAATCTGCCGCACCCGCACGATCCCGCGGGCGGCAGCCTCCGGGTTATCCATGGAATAGCTGCCGTATTCCCCGACGGCGTTTGCCATGTCAATCCGGCTGATGATCCCGCCGGTTTCGCCGCAGTTTCCCCTGCGGAGCAGCCTGTCTGCGGGCAGCACGACGGCCTCCGTACCGGTCTGCGGCATCATGCACAGCAGATTCGGCACGCGGATATACGGATACCCGCGGCACAGCTTGTAATTATACGCGACAATGGTATCCCACATGTTCGCGTTCTCCTTAACGTAGACGTACCGGATGCCCGGCACATCCTGATAGGTGATATGCGGCAGCGCGTAGGTTTCCATGAGCCCCGCAAGCGTCACCTGCGTATAAAGCCCCGGCACAAGCTGATTCTGCGTCAGCAGTACGGAATAGCCCTGCGACGAAATCTGCATGATATGCTGCTTCTTTTCCAGCATACACGTACATTTCCGGACACAGCCCTCATGGACGAGAAGCCCGTCCAGACAGAGCCTGACTGCCACCGGAACCGGCTGCTGTGATGCCGTCAGCAGCCGGATTGCCAGCGATGCGCAGGGGAGATAGCGGTCGCGGAGCAGGGAAAAGTGCAGGACATCATACAGCACGGTGATGCTGCCGTCCGCGGCGATGCACTCACACCGGATCTGCATACTGCATCCTCCCGAGCATTGTCAGTGCGTAGTCCGCCGTCTGTGCCTCTCCCTGATAGGTGACATGCAGCTCCGTCACCGTCATCTGTGAATAGTCTACGCCGTCCAGCGTGAACGCGAATGCGGTATGCGCTGTCAGTGCCTCGTGCAGTGCCGGGATAATCACGCAGAGCGATCTGCGCAACAGCGTTCCGGTCAGCGTGACGGTGCAGGGGATTTCCTCCATCAGCGCCGTGTGCGCCTCCCCGCCGATGCAGGTTTTCCGGACGACCGGCGTGCTGCAAACCGCCTCGCATTTCCCGACGGGCAGCACGGTATTTCCGAGCGTGACGCGCGTTTCCCGTCTGACTGCGTCAATCGGCATCGTCATCCTCTCTGTACAGCATTCCGTGAATCATGACCATGAGCTCCTGTTCGAGCCGGCCGAGCGCCTTCTGATAAGTGATTTCCCCGCGTACTGTCCGCCGGACGTCGAGCTGCATTTCATCGAACAGCGCCTGCATACAGTGCTCCGCCTGTGCCGTCACCGCGCGGATGTTCTCCCATGCACATGCATGACTGCGCACCCGCAGCCGGATGCTGACCGGAACGGCATCGCCCTGCTCCGGCAGGAGGATCGGCTCACCGGTTTCGGTCTGCTCCGCGCTGACCGTGACAAAGCAGCGGTTTTCGGGGATCGGCAGAAGCCGCTCAGGGAATTCCGGGAATGCGCGGATGCCCTGTTCTTCGAGCGCCGCAATGAGCCTTGTGCAAAGTGTTTCTGTCACGGCGATCACCCCGCTTGCTCCGGAATCGCCGCAAATACGAATGTATCGTCTTTCAGCAGATCTGCCGCATTCTCTCTGTATGCGTTCCGCAGCCGTTCCGCGAGTACACACTGACCGTCCGCGCAGTGCTGTGCGACATCGGTGCCCGCATAGGTCGGCGTGACGGAGCGCGCCGCAATCAGCCTGCGGTACTGGAGATTCGCCTCCGCCGCCGTATAATAGCAGAGCCGGGGATCGTCCGGATCGGCGTCCGGTTTCAGCTCCGCGGAAACGCGCATCATCGCCGCGTCTGCAAGATCCTGCCACGGCCTTGCGTCCTCGAGGAACGCGAACAGCCGGAACAGCTGCATGACCTTCGCTTTTTCCATGTTATCCCTCCGTTTTGGCGTTTCCGCCGATGCGGTAATCGGTGAGCTGCGCCTTCTGCTTTGCAGTATCCGGCTGCGTCAGCTGCGGTGCGGCGTGCTGCGCCTCGACTGTCCGGATGCCGGTCAGCAGCGACTGCTTCAGCCTGCTGAGCGCGCCCGCATCCATGTGAATCGTCGAATCCGCAAGCGCCTTTGCACAGGCGTTTTCGCCGTAGCGGTAGCACAGCCGGATGACGTCCTTTCTGAGATCCTCCGTCAGCTGATCGAGCAGCGCACTCGCCTCGCCGTAGGCCTTGCGGAGCAGTTCCTTTTCGGGATCGGTCTGCACCCCGCCGAGCGTCTTGGTGACACCGGCGCCGCGCTGTGCCGGGACGGCGACAAAGCTCCATTCATAGACGTCATTGATCCCGTCAAGCGTCGTGTAGCAGAGTACCCCGCCGTAGGAGCGCCCTTTGATGTGATGACAGGGCGATTTGAGCCGGTCGGAACCGCAGACCGAGCAGATCTGCCGCCCGACGGCGCAGGAGATGCTGACCTCCTTTTTGATGCCCGCATCAATCTCGCGGATGAGGTCGGCATTGCCGTCCGTGCGCACCATGTAGGCGTTCGCGCAAAGACAGCGGTAGGGCTGACCGCTCTTGGTTTTGCGCTCCGGGTCGGTGCGGATTTCCGTGCGGAAGATGCGTGCCGTCTGATTCCCGGATCTTGCGTCGTGGTCGAAAATGCCGGTCACGCCGACGAACCGCTTTTGTAGTTCCGCGAGCGCCGCGTCGGAAAAGCAGTCGCCGTCGCGGTCGATTTCGTTGTCGCAGAGGATGAGGTCAAAGAGATAGACCTCGTCGAGCGTGTGATTTCTGCGGGTAAATGCATTCAGCTGACAGAGCAGCTTGTTCTGATCCTGTTCCATATGATTCCTCCTTTTGCATGGTATGCGGCTCCGCCCTCGCCCCGTGCGCTTTTGAAAAAGCCCGGCGGGTTCAGGCGGAGCCCGTTATCAATCACCGCGAATTTTATATATCCCCGCACCCCGTTTTTTTGAATACACATAAAACGGGATTCTTAAGGGACATATGTCCCTTAAGCGGGTTTGGGCAGAGCCCATTATGAATCATCGCGGAGCGATACCTTATTCCTCCCGGATGCTGAGGACGGCAGCGGCGCCGGACATCAGCGGCTGGAAGCCGAGGCGGACGGATACCGCGATGCGGTCAAGCTGGCAGTCAATCAGGCGGTCAGATTCCAGCACGACGTCTGTGCCCTTGAAGCAGGCGAGCGCAAAATCCTTCGAGATGCCGATGACGGTACGGTCGCCGAGAGAGGCGTCCTTGAGCAGCTTTGCGCCGAACGGCAGCTGCACCTGACCGTCCGTGCCGAGGGAGCGGTCGCGCATTTCGGTCATGGCGAGGATGGCGGCGACATTCGCAGGGGAGGCGATGACCGTGGTGAGGTCGTAGTCTGCAAATTTGCCGTAGAGCGCTGCCAGATCGGCGTAAGCAATGGCAGTTCCCGCGGAGCTGAACGGCGTGACAGCATTCCTGATGACGGTGAGTGCGGCACCGGCGGCTGCGCCCGCCAGCTTGTGACCGACTGCACGGAGCATCACGGCAAAGACGTCAATGCGCTGCTGCCGGACGGCCTCATAGGAGGCGGAAATCAGTCTTGCGTATTTCGGCAGCGAAACCGCATCGGACTCGGTGATGACGGTCTTTTTCATGACGTCGCCCTCAGCGGTCGTGACGGAATATGCGCCGTCGGTTTCGTCCACGGAGAAGCCCTTGCAGGAGGTCGCATGGACGCTGGAGGACGCGGCGGTCAGCTCCGGGAGGATGGATTCCTCCATGCCGCGGAGGATTGCCCTGCGGACGAATTCGGGGAACAGCACGGCGCTTTCGGTCGTGGTGAAGAACTTTTCGACCTTGTCGCAGTGCTCGCCGGAAACGTGAATATCAAAGCGCTTGAGCTGACGCTCAAAGGCGTCGAGCGCGGCGAGGTCGGTGCCTGCGTACTGCGCGGAGGGGTCTGCCGCCTCCAGCGCCTGCGTGAAGCTGCGGTTTGCGAGGTGATACATGCCTTTTTCGAGTTTGATCTGATCGTACATAATAACATCCTTTCCGGCGGACAATTCCGCCGCGTTTTGACAGAACATTCTGTTCATGCTCATTCCGGATCGGCCGCGTCCGCGGTATTCTGTTCAACCGCGGCGGCCTGTGCGTTGCGGAGCCTTGCCTCAGCGAGCTCCTTTTCATCCTGCAAATTGATATTGTCCCAGACGACCTCCGGCACGCAGTCAAAGCCTGCGCCGCGGAGCACCGCTGCGCCGATTTTTTTGAGCAGCGGCGTCAGGACTCTGCGGAAATATTCCAGCTCCGAGGTCAGAATATCTGCCTGCTGTGTTGACATGCGTTCGGTTGTCGCCCATGAAAAGCCGAGCAGGAACGGCGGAATCGACAGCTTGGAAACGATCTGCTCCAGCAGCTGCCGGACAGGGACATTCGTATCAAACAGCTGATTTTCCGCGCCGATGACCTTGATCCCGACATTGCCGACCGCGACAAAATCCTGCACCTCGCCGTATTCGGCCGCGCGGATGCCGCTCTGCCATGCCTCGGCAATTTCCTTGGCATGATCCTTCGCAAAGGCCGCGGACGTGCTGTCCGGCTGATAGGTCACGGCGTAGCGGACATTGCCCGCGCGCTGATAGTTCTTGCCGATGCAGTCGTAGATCCGCAGCAGAATCGACGCGACGGCCGGGAGCCCGCGCAGGACGGATACGCCGCAGACTTCGCCCGCCGGCGGATCGAGTGCCGCAAAGAGGATGCGCTCAGGAGCCGTCAGCAGTTGCTCGCCGCCGTGTTTGCAGCGCCGGTACAGCCTGCATGTGCCGTCCGGCTCCGGCAGAATCCGCAGCACGCCCGGATGCGCCGTCAGCAGAGCCGCAGGCGCGCCGTTTTCATCCGGCAGCATCTCGCCGACGGCATTGCCGTAGGTCAGCAGGCTGTCGAGCATCTGATCCGCGAACAGCTGCAGGGAAACGCCTGCCCCGTTGACCGGCACTGTATCGGCAAAGCGGTCAAGGACGGCCTGTGCGTCCGGATTGTCCGCGGTCAGGCGGAACCCGCCGCTCAGCCGGACAATCTTGCGGAGCGCCGCATCGACCACCGGCACTGCATAGCGCAGTGCGTCGTAAAGCGGCCATTCGCAGCGCGGATCCGGCGGCGTTTTCAGCGGAAGCTGTGCATTCTGCGGAAGGGCTGCGGGGAGCAGAACCGGCGCGGACGGATTGTTTCTGCGTTTGAAAAATCGGATTGCCAAATCATCACCTCCTTTTGTTATGCGCCCGCCGCGTTCCGCCGGAGCGATACCGCAAAGAATGCGTCCTCCTGCGGCGTGTCGAGCACCGTTGCAACGAAATACCGGATATCGTCCATCGCGTGGTCATATTCCTTGACGGGCGCATCCTTCGGCGCATTTTCGTCCCAGACGTAGAGCGTAAACTCGCGCAGCGTATCCCTGCACGTTTCGCTGAACCGGAGCTCGCCGCTGCGGAGCGCGTCGGCGGTTCTGAGAATGCCGGTCAGCACGTCATTTTTTGCCGGAACAACGGGGAACCGCCCGTGTCTGCGGATACATGCGATAAAGCTCGCAGCGGACGGATCGGCAATGACCTGCTCAATATGCAGATTCCCTGCGAGCTGTTCCAGCGCGGCGTAGTGCTCCTCGTCGGTGCGCGGCAGACCAGTTTTGCGCGCATCGTAATAGCTTTCGCGCATGCGGTACCAGACGCCGCGGAAGAGTCCCCACAGTCCGAACGACGCCGGATTCACCGTGCCGTAATCACAGGAAATGATGCAGCGCTCCGGCGTTCCGGGAATCTCCGCAATGTGAATATCCGGCTGAAACATCGGATACACAAGCCCCTGCGAGACAACCCACTGCCCGAGCACATAGCGCTGATAGAACGGCCCGTGATAAAGCCGCTCATAGCGCTGCCGGATCTTCGGTGTCAGGGAGAGATTGTCCTTCATCGTAAAATGCAGATACAGCGCGTGTTTTTCGTCGGCATGAAGAATCCATTCGCGGTAAAACCAGTGGGATGGCTTGTCGGGATTGCAGGAGAACCACATTTTGGAGCCCGGCACGGAGCATCTTGCCAGCGCCTGATCGACGAAGGAGCGCGGCATCAGCGCGACCTCGTCCAGCAGGACACCCGCAAGCGTGATTCCCTGGATCAGCGAAGCAGAGGCTTCATCCTTGCCGCCGAAGCAGTAGAAACGGTTGGTGTGTCCGGAAAAAGAGATGTCGGCATAGCCGTAGCTCGGTTTGTCGCGGATCTGAAAACCGAGCGCTTTCAGCTGCGGAAAGACGGGCGTCAGCAGATTTCTGCGCAGCGCCGTGCGGGTTTTGCCGCAGAGGGCGAAGCTCTGCTGATGGAAGCAGCTGCATGCCCAGAGGAAGAACCCGATTGCGAGGGCGGTCGTTTTGCCGGAGCGCACGGCGCCGTCGCAGATGACTGCGTCAAGGTTTTGCGTGTCAGGATGCTTCCACCACGCCATTGCGATCCGCTGCTTGCGGGAAAACGGCATCGTCCGCGTCATCGGCGTTCACCTCCCCGTGCAGGGCCGCGAGCAGGGAGGCGGCAGCCTTTTCAGATTCGGCGCTGTCGGCGCATTCCAGCAGCTTTTCCATGGCGCGCTGGCGGTCAGCGAGCTTTACCTCAAAGCCGCCGCCGCGGTCCTGTTTGATGCTTGCGACGTGAAAGAGATCGAGGCCGCGGATGGCGTCGCCGGAGATTTCGCCGGAGTAGGCGAGCACGGCGGCGTCGTTTGCAGAGCCGAACGCGAGCCTTGCGAGCCCTGCAATGACGAGGCTGCGCAGGGGGAGTGCGGGCTGTTCCGCGAGCTTTTTGAGGTAGGTGCGGCAGTAGGCGGAGTGCAGCAGCTCGATGCCGTCCTGTTCGGCGGTAGCGGGCGGGCAGCCTGCACGGAGCGCGGCTTCGGTGGGGTTGCCGAGTGTGAGATACCAGCGGCAGAAGGGGATCCGTTTGCCCTTGTAAGGATCCTGTTTTTGTTTCATGAAGTGATCATCTCCTTTCGGGTGAAGCAGTCGGATGAAACGGTGCGATGACCTGCGAGGGAGCGGCATGCCATCTGTAAGGGGTGCAGAAACGGCAAAAAGTTGCACGTTTGCGTACAACTTTCCGAGAAATAATTTTGTTTTAACATTTACATGTGCAAAAAACTGCACAGCGGGCGGGCATTGCCCGCCTCCATTTTCCTTCGGGGACATTTTGCGAAACGCTCCCAATTTACATAAGTACACGCCGCTGAACGCGGCTTTTTTGGCGTGACTGCTCCCATCCGTTTGCGTGCGCCTTTTTTGATTTTTGCCTCTTTTTATTTGCGCTTCATTAGGGTTCTGCGGAGCATAGAGGGTTAGGGGTTCAGGAAAGCGGGGGCTCGGGGGCGAAAACCTAAGGGGAAAGGGAGAATAAGCGAACGTCAGTGAGCGCTCTCCCTTTCCACTTGGGTTGTCACCCCCGTTTCGCGGGGAGAAATGAACTTTTATTTTTTTATGATGCTGAATGGGAGAAAATGCAAAAAAATTGCCCCCCGTTCTTTATCCTTTCGTCCGATGTATATTTTGGCTGGGCGCGGGGCGCGAATGCGAGAGGGACAACCCAGGAAAGAGGGGAGGCGCTCCCTACGGTCGCTTATCTCCCCTCTCTCTTAGGTTTTCCCTCTCGCGCGCTCTCTTTCCTGACTCTCTCCTCTCTGTGCGCTCAATTTCAGCTCTGCGGAAAAGGTGAGGGGAGCGTTGG
>JAEEGL010671146.1_pt1 | contig 42348 bp, 47 predicted proteins | sample 9134231 | NCBI WGS metagenome assembly JAEEGL01 (sample SAMN16246548, study PRJNA631951) | gut metagenome | biome: gut microbiome; feature: rumen; material: fiber-attached | host: Bos | place: Iran: Karaj | collected 2018-10 | reverse complement strand
AACTTAGAATCGTAAGGTAGCTTAACATACTTGTAGCTAAATCTCTTATTTCGGTAGAGCTTAGTGTTCAATATCACGCCTTTCATAAATCGTGATATCTCATAGAAGTAAGTTTCCATAACCCACTCATCTTTTACACCAGGTTTAAGAATATCAGACAACGAATCCCAACCGTTTCGTCCATTCCATACACGCAATTCAGTGCAGTGACGTTCGCCATGCTTGAATGTACACCAGTTAGCAAGAGAATTGCTCCAGAACCAAATCGGAACCGTTTGCTTTTCTGAAGTTTCATTATCTTTTGACTTAACCTTAGCAATAGTCATGCCGTCATTACCTGTTTTAACGCCCTTCGTCGTTGTTTGTGACTTGTTATAAAATTCAGTAGGTGTCATCCATGCTTTTGTTTCGTCAGCAAGAGCGTTGTCAAGAATTTCATCAATGTTCTTACCCGTATACTTAGGGTAAATGCGATGCATGTTCTTAACCCATACATCAAAGAGCCCAGCATTTTGAGTTACCCTAAAATAATCTACAGATGTGACCTTTCCATCTTTGTTTTTCGTGCAAAGATTGATTTTATCAACGAATGGCACCTTTGCCCAAAGAGCAACGATTTCATTATCGTGTCTTTGAACATCAGCCTTAACCATTTCACCGCTGACGAGGTCTTTTCGTTGATACATCACACCCATTGTGTGGAATACTGTGACGGTTGACCCATAAGCAAAAGGAACGAAGATGCGTAAAGAGCAATCTTCATACCATGTTCCTACATGATGGAACCCAAGTTCATGAAGATACTTATTTAGCGTCTGGTCCCAAGCATAATACAGCTTACCACTGTAATCCCAGTAGAGTCCAAGATCACGACTCCACTTAATTGCGGCAACTGTGCATTCAGAATGCGGCATCATTGCGCCGTCAAGTGCACGACCGACAATTTGTTTGCTATTCACATCATATATGTAAATCTTTTTGACCGTTGACTTAGAGCTATTAAAGCCACTGCTTAGCCAAGGATCATATTGAATGTATTTCTGATAGTTAGGTGTGTCATCTGAAACGGTGCAAGGATAAACAAACCAGATGTGAGTGCTTGGGTCTTGATATTGCTTTATTTCTGAGTCGCCATTATAACCGCCTGAGAGATATGCAGCGGTCAAAAATGTCTGGCGTCTTCTATCGCCTTCTTCGTTGAATGTAATACCAAAGTCGTTTTCATCGAGCTCTGCTTGAAGCTCTTCATCCGACATATCCATTCTTACAAATGGAGTTAAAGGGTCGGGTAAAATGTTGCCCGGCCAAATGTTCCCACTGATATCTACATTCCAATCGTAATAAAATGTTGTGTACTGAGCCATATAGTATTTATATGCTCAGCGACATAGTCACTATCGGGAATTCTTGTTCCTTATAATATGCGCAGCGTTCTTTGAAGTGCTTAACTAGGTAGTTGTCTACGACACGACCGCGGTTAGTCTGATAAGACAAATCGTCAATCACATCGTAAAGCATGATCTTATCCTTAGTAGCGTGCTTACGAAGACCACGACCTATTGACTGCAACACCTTAATCTTTGATTTGCAGTTTGCATATAGAACTACTTCATGCAACTTAGGAATGTTCACACCAGTTGACATCGTTGCGTAGGTAGCAACAAGAATAGTGCCGTCTTCATTCTCCAAGTTAGTTCTAATTCGTGCTCTATCCTTACCCTTGACGGCGCCAGATATGACTGATACCTTACGGTTTGGATAATTATCATTTATCCACAGCGTAACATCCTCAATATGCTTAATATGGTTCACTAGCACTAGGATATTATGGTTATCCGGGGTATGATCTATAATCATTTTAAGGACATTGTTGCGGCCTGGATAGCTTTCTACCATTCGCACTTCTTCCTGATATTCACGACCTCTGTTTTGGGCGATGAATTCTTCAGGATACTTCAAGTAAATCCCGCCAATCTGGATTTTAGTCAACACGCCAAGGTCAATCAACTCCTTTGACTTCAATTCAAAGATAACTTCTCCAAGCAGTGACTTGATAACAAGCTGGTCACCCGGGTCTGTAGGCAAAGTTCCTGTGGTACCAATCTTGTATTGGGCATTTGTGCAGAACTTAATGATGTTGCAGAGCTTCATAGCCTTTGAGCCGTGACATTCATCGACGAAAACTGCATCAAAATCTTCAAAGAAGTCAGCGTCCTTATACTGCAGTGACTCCCAAGTAGAGATTAACACAGGTTTGCTGAAATCAGCCTTATGGCCACCACCCAAAGTTGACAGACATTCACCATATTCTTCGCCACCGTAATCAGTTAGGTCATCATACATCTGGTCAATAAGAATAATGTTTGGCACAACAAGCAAAATCTTCTTCAAGCCTCTAGCTTGCAGACAACGGATAGCGTTGTAAATCATTAAAGACTTACCACTACCAGTACATGACAGTAGAATGCCCTTCTTGTATGTAAGAGCCTTACGAACTGCTTCATCCTGATAAGGACGAATGGTCATTCCAGATGTTTTCATGTTTTCTTCAATCTGCGCGGTGTATTCTTTTTCATCGAGCGGCTGCTTTAAGTCAGTTGACACAATGTTTTCAAAGTCAAAAGTGTAACCCTTGATTTTCGCATACCCGAGAAGATCAGTTAAGAACCCAATCGGGAGAACACCCGAACGGATATTAAACAAATGAATTTTGCCATCCCAAATCTTGTTCTTAAATTTTGGGTTGAACTGATAACCTGCCTTATAAGCAGAGTAGCGTGCCCAGAGGTCACTAAGTATATCTTCGCAGGCTTTCACCTCTAAGAACGATTCGTTGATTTTGCATATTGTGATATCTGTCATTATTCATCTCCTAAGCCATGCACTGTGTCTACGATGTGAGAGAGGTCGTGGGACCAAGCAGTCACATTACATTTGACTATCTTATGCTTAAAATTGTGTTTACAAAATATCGTTAATAATGTTTCTCCATAATGTGATTTTGCTTTCACATCATCGCTTACATAAACATCGCAGCCAATGACTGAAAATAACCACTTACGGTATTTATTAAAGTTTTCTCCTCTTGTAAAAAACATGTTGTGTGGGTACATAATGCTATCATTTAGCACTTCATCTGCGGTTTGCTGATACTCAGGATAGAGCTTACACAAACGCTTAACGAAGAATAAGGTAGATGGATGTATCCACCACTTTAATGGGCTGCGCATATCATACTTGCACACAACTATCTCATTATCGCCCAATTTTTCAATAAGTTCACTTTCGGTTAGAGGGCAACCGTTGCGTTTAGAGAAATATCGTCTTGCATGTTCAAAGCCAATGAAAGGTGAAGCAGGTATCTTCTTATAAACTGCAAGCTCAGCTAAGTTTGAGGTATCAGTATTCACGATAGGTTGTCTTGAACCTACCAAGAATGGCAAAGTATTCTGATTTTCTCTAACCGCCGTATAAATCATAGAAGAATTCTACTGTCTAATACATTATATTTATGTTCTGCCTCATAAGAGTTTTGTTGTGAATAGTCTTTATACTTGCCATCGGCATCAATTCGGTTTCGTTCCATCTTCTCATCAGTCTCTTTCTTAGACCTGCGATAGTAATGATGCAAACAAATGAAATCGTTGATAGGATTTCTGAATGTTGCTGGTCCTTCAGCTAGTCCGTCAACCGTATATGTATCGCATCCATCTACATTGTGCGGAACATGAAAGCATTCAGTTACATCATTACGGACAAACACCTTCAAATGCGTAAGATAAACATCATTATCCGTATAGACCATTTCTTCGGTCACACGACCAATCAGTCTATCATCTGGAACTACGCCGTTTGCGTATGACATGTATTTCCACCAGACGCCATACTGCTTGATGAACGGCGGAATTGACTTTAGGAACTCATTGATGTTAAGATATTTGCTTCTATCAAGATACAAGAACTCGTCATCATCACAGAAAAAGATCCAATCATATTCTTTGTGTTGCTTGCGATGCATGTTATAGATATCGCACTGAGATACTCGCCCATTCAATCTGCACACAGTCAAGTTCGGGAATATCGCTTCAAGTGATGCTACATCAAAACATTCGGTTTCGTTATCATAAATCGTAATATGGTCAAAGCCAAGTTTCGTATAATGACGAACCCACTCAATCGCATCAAAGATACGGTAAAATTTAGCAATAAGAACTACTTCACTTTTCATATTAAACCTCAGATTATTTATAAACACAAAAGAGGGGTCCCTTCGGGACCCCTTGACAAAGATATGGAATGATTATTCCGCGTCAGTTGCGGTTTCTTCAACCTGAACTGCCTTCTTCTTTGTCTTCTTGGCTTCAACAACTGGAGCTTCTTCAACCGGTGCTTCCGGAGCTTCTGTCACCTCAACGACCGGTTCTTCAGCTGGCGCTGTATCTTCCTTAATTGCTTCAACCGCTGCTGCTTCCTTTGCTGCTTCTTCAGCCGCCAAGCGTTCTGCCTTTAGACGGCGCTGTTTAGCCATGAATGCTTCATATTCAGCATCAAAATCAGCCTCAGACTGAGTTTTCTGTGGAGCTACAGGATTTTTGACAGTTGAAGTCACAGCGTTAATCTGTGGTTCATTCTCACCACGAAGTGTGCCATACATTCCTGAGCGTCTATATCTTCTGCGTTGTAATGTTCTCATGATTTTACCTTTCTAAATTTATGTTTTTGTATTTTATTTATTTATTCAATCCAATTCTTTGTTTGATATGGTAACTGGAGACAGTAAGCCCTGTTAGGGAACTTACAATCTCCAGCTAACATCAATCAAATCTTTGTTTTGACTGGTGAACTGTATGACTTCGCAAGAGGACTTACAAATGGACTTACCGAGCGGTCACCCTGTACTCGGACTACATTCCATACGCCTGTGACGGCATACTGAATTGTCGTGAACAACTCATCATTCGGTGCTATACGAACATCCCTAGCCGCACCTCTGCTAGGTCGCAACTTACACCTGCCGATAGCTCATTGGGTTGAGTCTCGCTCCGGTCAGTAAGGTTTATAATGTCGTGTAAAATATAACAAAGATTTTGGAAGTAGAAAAGTATGATGAAAAATTTTTCCACCCAAGTGCTTTTTCTGTTATACTTCGTGGTCAAATATAAAAAAGAATTCATAGGTCAACGGCAGTGATGAAATTTTTCCGAAGTAGTATGTTAAGCAGAACCGCGGAAAATTTTCGTCTTGTCTTTTATAACCCAAATAAATTATTATAATTGAATTTGAGGTTACATTCATGATTATCACACCCGCATTATTCGCTGATATTCAGAAGATAGGAGAGCAGTATTGCACGATGCCAGACTCGCTGGCTGAAATAGCAAAGAAAAACAATGCTCTACCTACACAGATTCAGTATATGCAGAAGTTTTACACTCAACAGAAGTATGAAGTGGAAAAACTTAAGATTGAACTTGATGAGCTTTACGGCAAACTGTTCAAGCATTACCGAATTGACGATGATATTCAGTGGAACACGACTAAAGAAATTGAAAGTCAGATTTACGCTGACAAAGATTACACAGCCAAATATCGTCAACTGGCTGAACAAAAGTATTACCTGAACTACATTGAAGAAACGCTGTCTAATTTGAAAGACATGCATTACACGATTAAGAACTATCTCGATTATAAGAAGATCACAACCACAAATATGTAAGGTTGATGAAGAAAAGAAATCGTTCAGTCCGCTAGGGCGACGATTTTTTGTTATTTTTATACCATCCCTAATTAAAAGGTATTTATGTTTGTTGAATTTGAGCAGTTACGATTTAGAAATATCTTGTCTTACGGCAACCGTTGGACTACTTTGGACTTCAACAGTGGACTTAATTTGATTAAGGCACAGAACGGTTCAGGTAAGTCAACGATTTTGGACGCAATTAACTTTTGCTTGTTCGGAAAGCCGTTTAGAAACATCAAGATAAATCAGCTCATCAACAAGTATAACGGTAAAGACTTAGTCGTTGAGATTTCTTTCAAGATCGGCAACGACAGATACACAATTGTGCGCGGACTTAAGCCCACTTTGTTCTCACTAATTAAAAATGGAGAAGAAATTGACAACTTATCATCCAAGCGTCTTAACCAAGAAGAAGTAGACAAGCTCCTTGGCATTAATGAACGCTTGTTCAAAAACATTGTAGGCATCGCAGTAACTAATAACAAGCCGTTCTTGACGATGAGCATTGCAGACAAGCGTTCACTTATTGAAAGCATCTTTAACATTGACGTTTTGACATCAATGGCGAAGGAAGTTAAGAAACGCGATGCTATGAATAAGTCAGAACAAAGAATTAAGATGACTGAGCTAAACGGTTTGGAAGTCAATGTGTCAGACAATAAAGGCTACATTGAAAAGATAAACAACTACATCGCAAAATTTGATGAAACGAAGGCTCAGAACGTCGCGGCACTTGAATCGTCAATCGGTTCTTATCAGAATGTTATTGCTGAACAAGAAAAACATGTGAAAGATGGCAAGGCTGCTATTGACAAACTGAAAGGTTCTGTTGAAGCTCCTGGCATTGATGAATTCACTGTCGTGAATACGAAGATTGGTTCAGCAAGCCATGAATTGAGGACAATGAAAAACACGCTTGATGAAATTAACGGCGTTGCTGTTTGTCCTATATGTGGTGAAGAACTGACTGATGAACGCGCTGTAAAGCATTTTGAAGAAATCCGCGAAAAGATAAAGAAAATTGAAACGGAAATTCTTCCGGCACTTGCACAACAGCAAGCCGACCTCAACGCTCGTAAGAAGAAATATGATGAACTTACTAGCCGCGTGAATTTAATCTCACAGAAGGTTATTGCTGAAGAGGTCAAACTTCAAACAAATGAAACACAGCTTGCTGAATTGCAGAAGCAGCTTGAAGACTGTAAGGCAAAGACCTGCGATTTCACAACCGCTGAATACGAGGTTAAGCTAGCAGAGCTAACGGAGAAAGTTAATGCACTGACGGCAGAGATAAATGATCTTGACCACAAGATCGCGGTTGACACTAAGCTCATTGACATCCTTGGCGATGAAGGCTTGCGTATGTACTTCTTCAAGAAGCTCTTGCCAATCTTGAACTCACGCATCAACTACTATCTACACAAATTTGAATTGGCAGTGCAGCTTGAGTTTGACCCATACATGGAAGAAAAGATTACCACTGGCCGTTTTGAACAAGATTATAATCAGTTCAGCGGTGGTGAAAAATCAAGAATTGACATGGCTATTCTGTTGTCCTTCTTTGACATCTCAAAGATGATCTCCAACTGGTCTTGTTCAATCTTGTTCATTGACGAAGTTATGGACGCAGGCGTGGATAACTCAGGAACTGAACAGTTCTTGTCTACGCTTTACAACCTTGTAACTGAAAACGATAAGAATCTCGGTATTTACTTAATCAGCCACAAGCTGAGCGACATTCAAATAAACTGGAATGAGATTATAGAAATTGAAAAGAAGAGCTTGTTCTCAGAATTGAAGAAAGGTAAGTAATGAAAGTTGCTCTAATTGCTGATTTACATTTGGGCGTTAAGAAATCTGATAGAACTTTCCAGGAATCGCAACTAAGGTTTTTCAAAAATCAGTTCGTTCAAGAACTAAAGGAAAAAGAAATTGACACAATCATTGTTTGCGGCGATGTTTATGACACTCGTCAGGCATTGAATGTTCAAACGGAGAACATTGTCATTGACTTGTTTAAGAACACGCTGAAGGATTTCAAAGTTCACATCATCGTGGGCAACCATGATATGTATCACACAACAACGACTGAGGTCAACTCATTGAAACCTCTTGACTTGTTGCCTAATGTGACCGTATATGAAAATCCTACAAAGGTTATGCTAGGAAACACTGAAGTTTTGATGCTTCCGTGGATCACGAAGTATACAGACTTTGACCAGCTTGTTGAACATCAGCGCTACGCCTTTGCTCATCTTGACATTGTCGGGTTTGACATGGGCGGTGGCTTGTCAACTGAAGGCGTTACGATTTCTCAAGTCATTGAAAAGATTGACCATACATACACCGGTCATTATCATGCTCGTTCTCATCGTGAATTTGGCGACGGAGAAAAGTCAATCACTTATGTTGGCTCTCCTTATCAGATTACACGCATTGACCGTGGACAGGATAGAGGCTACGCCGTGCTTGACTTGACAACAAACGAATTTCAGTGGTTCACAAACACGCAATCAATGATCTTTACGAAATACATTTATCCGAATGTTGACGAATCAAAGATTAAAGGCAATCAGGTTGACATTGAGATACCTTATGATAAGCAGAATGAGACGAAAAAGATCTTTGACTTCATTCAGCATTTGAATTCTCTAGGTCCGGCCTATCCGATTAACACTTACAACGCTGACAATCCTGAAAATAAATCAGAACTGTCCATTGATGTTGAGTCACTTAACCTTGTAGGTCTCTTCAAATCATACATTGAAGAACTGGAGACAAATCTCGATAAAGGCGAACTATACAATGAGCTTACAAAACTTTATGACACATTCAAAGGAGTCACACAATAATGAAACTTGAAACATTTGACCAATGGAAGCAGAAGATCTGCAACGGAGCAATCGCGCTGCTCCCTGCAGAAGCAGACCGTATAGGCTATCGTTATTCAGATATCCTTGATTACATCTGCGAACACATTGACCTTGATAAAGAATTTGATAACATCATCGGCGAAGTATGCCGCCGTGAGTTCAACACTTCACTTTATGAAGAATACATGCATACACATCATGTGGACAACTTGAAGAAATCAGTTGCCCAAGAAATTATGGCAAACGTGCTTGGAAACATTCAACGAGGAGTTTACTAATATGAAGCACATCGTCCTTTTAACTAAACCTTATTTCATCAATGACTTTGTGGAATGGTATAAGTACCACAAAGCAATGGGTTGGACCGTTCATGTCATTAATAATCGTGTTGACATGCCGCTTAATAACGAGATGGACCTAAATCATGGTGATACTTATGAAACGTTTGACGGTTGGCCTAACCAATGGAAGCTCTTTAGCGACATCTTGAACGAAAATCGTTATGGGTTTAAGGAAGGCGAATACATTGCATTCATCGATGATGATGAATACCTTTGGTTCTATATGGACTACTGGAAGAAGGTTGAAGAACATGACCCGAAGTTTGAAGGCAAGCAATATCAGTCGCTTGAAAACTTCCTTGATGAACAGCTTTTCTCTATGAAGGACAACAATACTGATGTTGTGCTAGTGCCTCAAACATTGATGAGCACGCCTTACCTTCACAGTCAGCGTCCTGACCCGCTAATTGACTTCTCTTTGTTCCGCAGGGATGACGCTTCTGCTCAGGGCAAGGCAATCGTCAAGTATCATGCGCATTATACATATAACTTTGACCATAACATGGGAGAAAAGGGTCATGTACCGGCAATCGTAACTGATGATAAGTACATCAGAGAATCAGTTGTGAATGGAACAGCAATCTCGAAGACCACTTATGGCGCCGTTGACCACAACGCATGCCTTCGTTTGTATCATTATCACATCAAGTCAAAGTATGACTGGACATTGAAATATGATAGAGGCAGCGCAGCAGTTGACCACCAGTGGTATGAAAGGAACATCTATGCCAACAAGAACTTTGGCGGATATATAATTCCAGATTTCACAATGCTAGAAACAAAGAAGCTTTACGAATTATGATAAACCAATACAAACAAGATTTGCTTGCTGGCAAATATCCGATGGGCGAATATGACGCCTGTCGTTTTGCCGATGACAAGGTTGCCTTTGCACGAAATTGGCTGCTCTCAAAGCGTCAAGTTAACATTGACAACCCGCAGAATGTTGTTGACATAATCTGTCACGAAAAGATCCGTCTTATCAATGCTCCGTATGAAGAGCTGAAAGACCGAATGATGTGGTCAGATAAGATCATGGCTTATGAAATGCTTAGAAAGGCTGGGCTGAGTGACATCGCCGTTCCTTATGAGCATTTTGAATACACACTACATGTTGATGAAAGCATTTTTCAGTACATGCAAGAACAAGGCACGACCTACATCATTAAGACTAATCACGGCTCGGGCTGGAACATCAAGTATACTCCGGGTGTCACTGACAAGAAGATGGTGCTTGATAAACTGAACGGATGGCTCGGCCAGAACTATGCTTATATCTCAGGCTACGAGGTTCAATATAAGTGGATTAAGCCAGGCATAGTAATTCAAAAGCTCCTTACTGCAACTCCCTTAGACTGGTCTTTCTGGTGCATTGACGGCCAGATAGAGGGTATTGGCTTGACAAAAAAGTTGGGGAAGAACTTTGAAGATTATGTCGCCTTCACTGATGCGAACGGTGAGTTCCCTAAGTGGTTTATTGGTATGTGGCCTGCCATGCAGAAGATGAACCCGAAGCAAAAGGCAATCCTTGAACGAATGAGACCTATCGTGAATAAGCTATGTGCTGGTCGCAAGTTCGTTCGTGTTGACTTTTACTGCGTCAATGACAAAATCTATTTCGGTGAAATGACATTCACACCTTGCTCAGGAATACTCGATGTTACATATACCTAAAATGATGGACCCAGCTGAATATAAGAAGGAGTGGGAAGCTGGGTTACATCAAACTGAATACAATGCTTGCCGTTTTGCGGAAGATAAAGTCGCATACGGCGAGCAGTGGTTCAAGAAGTATGGTCCTTGGATAGATTTCAAGAACCCTAAGAATGCAGTTGACCGTATTGCCAATTATAAGTTGTATGATCTTGACCCTCGCAAGCCAATGTGGGCAGACAAAATTTGTTCGCATTGGAACTTGTATGAAGCAGGTATGCCAGAGCTGACTATTGAACCTGTGTATCATTCAAGATGCTACTTGACTGATGGGGATTGGCAAAACATTCCGAATGGTAAGTACATTTTGAAGATGGCTCATGGTTCTGGCTGGAACATGAAGTTTGAAAAGACCGATACATTCAACCCTGACTACTTACAACAAAAGGTATATGAATGGTATAACCTAAACTTTGCTTACTTATCAGGTTGGGAGTGGCAATACGATAAGATCATCCCTGGGTTCGTCATTCAACCCGACTTAGGTCATCTGATGAATTGGGAGTTCTGGTGTGAAGAAGGCGAAGTTAAAGCACTGAACTTGACAATAAAAGAAAACAAGAATGCTCTTAGGTCAATCGCTTGGGTTGGCGAGTATGCAACGGGTCACCAATCAGCAAGAGACTTCCTTTCAAAATCAGAAAAAGAGGTTGCTGAGCAAATGCTGCCTTATGTAAAGAAGCTTGCTTCTGATTTTAAGTTCGTTCGTGTTGACCTATATCATATAAATAATGAAATTAAATTTTCAGAATTGACATTCACGCCGGGTGCCGGTTTAATGAGGTTTTATGAAGACAGTTCTCGCAAATTTGTGCTATGAAAAACAGGTTAGAATTTCATACTATGATTTTAAGATCTTGATGGATCATTATGAAGGCTCAATGGGTGACCGTGGCCTTAGCATTTTCTACAGCATGATGCTTGTTGAAAATCGTCAGACAATGCTACCACTAAATAGCAACATTGATGTAGAGCTACATGAACGTTTTGACCCGCTGCAAGCAAAGCAAGCCGAATACTCAGATAAGCTTGATGAACTAAAGCGTAAGTATGTTGACCGTGACGCCCAAGGTGAACCTGTTGTTGATGATATTGGTGAACCTGTTATAACCGAAATGAAGGTTGAGTTTGGCAAGGCAGTCGCTGATCTGAATGAAGAATATAAGGATGTTGTAAATTTTGATTTTCAATCAGCCGTCAATGATTACTTATCTTCGCATTACATTTCACTGATGCTTATCATGCCAAACGACATACAAAAATTGCCAGATGCATTACATCCGGCAATCGTTGAAATTTATTACAAGTTGCTTTAGGTCTTGAAACCAATCCACTGATCATACACAGTAGCTTGGGTTTGCTTTGTTGTGTTAGATGTGCTATCCCAATAAGATATACCATAGAACGGCGGGAGCAAAATGGTACCAGAATTTACCTTAGCGGAAAATTGATAGAACATTAAGCTATTAGCACCGCCTCCATGATACCCTAAGTATTTAACACCAGTAAAGATTGTATTATCAGACGGCCATGCAGGATTTTGTGCACTTGGGTGACCAATGATATTATAGTAATTGGAATGATAGCTTCTTCCATTTACATGCCATGCTGAATAGCCAGGAGAGCACATTACATCACTACCTGTCCTGCTGTAAGCGCTAAATGTATCACGTAAATTAGCATCATACCAATATGCATTTATAGAACATCCAGCATTTCTAGCTGAACCAACACCAACAATAGCGCCAAATACGGCGGTTGCCGCAGCAACCTTACCCATTGCTGATGATGCAAGCGCTGGAATGATACCATAAATTCTTGAAGCGTTAGAGCCGCAAGGATAAACGATAGCCGGTCTTGCGGCTGAAAAGAAATTCCAGTTTTTGTCAACATAAAGCGGAACATTATTTGTGCCAGACGCAGCATAAGTAGATACATCCTTTACTTTTGTTTCGGACATGTTCGTCATGTTGAAAAGATAAGGTGATGTATATGACCAGTTAATTGGCGCAGAGTTGCCAAATTGCCAGTTAAAAGTTTGTGTCTTGGTGTCGTCTTTTTTATTCCACTTCCTAATTGTGTTCCATTCGCCTGCTTCATTACCTGCATCATGCTTCCAAATACATTTCAAACCCGCTGGAAGAAATGATGTGCCGTTGTTCTTTTGCCAAACTGGGCAAAAGGCAATAAAAGTATATTTGCCCTTCATAAAAGGATAGCATACTTTGTTTTTGCTTGCATCGCTTTGTGTTACACGAATGACACCCATGTCTAAACCTATGAAATTAAAAAGATTGTTTCTGCTATGTTTTCAGATGCACCGAAATGAGCTTTCGTAAAGAACCCTTTACGACGAAGGATATGCAATGCGTTTGATGTATCAGGTCTAACTACCCATTTTCCAGATGTTGCAGTCATTCCATTACGCATACCGTCTAACACAGCTCTGAATGAGTCAGAAAAGTTATTTAGCTGTGTCCACTTACTATAATTTGCAGAACCTGCACTTAGTGCTGCACTAAAGCGTGGGGTTCCTTTAAGTTTCTGGTCATACGCACTTAATGTTATCCAATTTCCTGAACTGCCTGTCACCTGCCCAGTGAATGAGCCGATCGTTCCCCACCAATCAGATTTGCCGTATGCCATCTGTTCCCACATTGGCGTGGTCTGTGTTCCAGAATGCGATGAGAATACATTAACCGCATTTCTTGTGTATTCTGATTCGTTATAAACCTTTTCCCAGTTAGCACTTTTTGCTTTAACTGTATCATGCATTCTAGTCCAGTTCGTCGCACTCTTTGCTGCATTATTCATAATGTTCCAGTTTCCTGAGTTTGTATTCACAACAAACTGTGCATTATTGAACTGTGCAGATTTAGCGCTGAAACCTGTGCTGCTATTGAAGAATGCGTTGTTCCATCCACCTGTTGTAGATGAATATGATGTAAAGAACTTTACATACGGATCATAAATCTTATTATAAGTTATCCACTTATTTTGATTTGCTGTTGTCGCTGTAAATGTATTTGTTAACTTTGTAGCGCTTGCATTGACGAATGCAACATTGCGGTTCCATGTCGCTGAGCCTGCAGACACTGCTTTAAGTTTCACAAAGTCAGCAGTGTTTCCTGGCAACTGGTTCCATGCTGAATAACCGTATGCTGACATCACCGCAGAATAGGCTTTATCCCAAGCAGGATAGCCGCTGTCGGCGCATGTTGTGTTATACATACGGTTCCAGTTCGTAATGTTGCCTAAGTTTTGTTCAAGCGTTGTGATACCTGCTGAATTTGCAGATACCCAATCATAACTTCTGTTTAGATAGTTTCGTTTGGTTGTATCATAGTAAGATGAAAGCTTGTTCCATTCACCGGCACTTGCATTTATTGTGTTCTTCAAACCGTCCCAGGTTGGCTTGCCTGAATTTATCGCCGCTGATGCTTCTTTGCCGAATGCTGTGTTCGCATTAGCACTTTCATAAGTTGTGATTATGTCCTTAATGGTTTGAGCATTTGCTGACATGATGTTATAGCCAGCACGAGCGCTCTTAGCATCTGCCATAATTGCTGACAAGTCATAATCTTTCGCAGCATTCCAAGCTGACTTACCAGACCAGCAGTCAGCACTTATCTTAGCTACATCATAAGGCAAAATCTTCTTCGCTGCGGCTGCGCCTGATAGTGCCATCGCTGAAACATTTTCAATATCAATGTCACGTAAACGTTCCCATGAAATTCTTGCAAGTTCAGTCTTAAACAACAGATCAAACAGGTCATAGTCTTTGACTTTATTATAAGCCAATACACCGAAACCAGCACTTGCACGAATATCATCAAGTTCTGAAATGCCTGCTTCATCAAGCCCAGCAGCAATAGCCTTAATATCATCATCAGCAACTTTGATGATGTTATCATTTATCCATTGACCATCCGCGCCTGTCTTACGCGAAACTGAACTCAAAGCCGTAACGTTAATCATTTTAACCTACGAAATAAACCGTTTTTTCTTTTGGCACCGATGGGTAAGTGCCGGTATATGCAGCAGCAGTAATATTAGTACCTTGCACATATTTTCCTGAATTTGTTTGGAACTTAGATACCGCATCTGACCAACTAGTATACTTGTTGTTAATTGCATTTGCAGCATTTGTCCAGCCTGCTGACTGACCAGTTATCGCATACATATAGCTGTTCATCGTTGCCGAGTTACCTCTGTGCCATCCAGCAACAGAGTTCCAAAGCGAGTTATTGTCATTGACAAGTTTAAGTGCAGGACCGAAGCTTGCGAACGCCGATACATATGCCGAGTAAGCCTTATCCCAATATGCTGACTTAGCTGATAGGAGGCCAGGAATAGCACTTATCTTTGCTGAATAGCTCTGGAAGTAGCTATATCCTCTATCCCAATATGCACTTCTGCTAGAAACTGAGCTGTATGCGCTGTTCCATTTTCCTGAGTTAGCGCAAACAGATTTGTATGTATCATTCCAGTTCTTAGCACCGCTCTTAGCACAAACTTCATTATACACCGCTGTCCATTTAGGATAGTTGGTATTGTATGAGTTCATAGCTGATGTCCAGAGCGGAGCATTCTTGTTATATGCAGATATGGTTGCTGACCAAACTCCTGAGTTAGCACACAATGTATTGTATGCACTGTTCCAATACTTAGAAGATGCATTCAAAATGTCGTATGCAGATGTCCATTTTGAAGATGTGCTTGAAATTGCGGTCCAAGCATTGTTCCAATATGTAGCCGATTTATTCAATGCAGTAACTGCATCGTTCCAACCACCAGATGCTTGACGTAATGTATCTACCGCATTGTTCCATCTTGCTTGTCCAGCGCTTACTGCTGAAGCGGCGGTCACCCAAGTGCCGGATTTTGCATTGACTGTTGTATAACAAGCATTCCACTTATCAGCACTTGCGTTAATTTTCGTAACATCCTGTCCGAAGTCACCTGAGTGAGCGCATACCCAGTCAGCGCCGCGTGTCCAGTAGCCATCACGGTTAATGACAGTTGTTGCTGCGTTAGACCAGTTCGTCTTACCAGCGTTTAATGTGGCTGCGGCATCATTCCATCCGCCAGATGCACCGGTCAATACTCTCCAAGCAGCAACGCCTGAAAGCGAGTTATTATAAGTTGTCTGCAAATTCTGCAATGCAGTTGTCAAACGACCTGCACTTGGAGAAATAAAGTTATATGCGGACTTACCAAGGGCTGCTGATTCTTGTATGCTAGCAAGATTGAAGTCCTTAACTTTATTCCAAGCGGATACACCCGAAATGCCATTCTTCTGCATTTCAGCAAGGTCATATCCATTTATTTTTGCGGAAGCAGCTGCGCCTGAAGCAGCGCTTGCTGATAATGCTGAAAGATTATAAGCGCTGATTTTTTGATATGCAGAATAACCTGAAATGACACCCATTGACATTCTTTCAAGGTCATACTGTTCAACTTTTTTCCATGCTTCTGCACCGCTAATAGCACTTAACTTGATTTGCGGAATATCATCAACGCCAGCATCTGTCCAAGCCGATGCTATGAGCTTGATGTTCGCATTGATGGGACCAATCGTCTTAGACTGCATCCAGTCGCCATCAGCGACGGTCTCTCTATTCCATCCAGCGATGGGTTGTAATTGGTCAACAAGTGCCATTCTTTATACCTCTTAACCTAGAGAATTGTAAAACACGATTACGGCAGCTGCAGTCTTCAAAGCGTCAGTATCACGAGAAGCGCAGTCCTTAATCATGTTGTAAGCATGTGGGTTACATACCCTCTTATCAACAGTAAAGCGCTTCTGGTTGACCATCTGGACAACCTGATGACAGGCACCCTTCATGGTCTGTTCCCAGTTCTTAATCTGGTCTTCCATGTTGCCCATGATCGTTGTGTGCTGGCACTTGTCAGCGTATGCTTCCTTAATGGAGTTGATGACGCTTTCAGCAATTTCAGCCTGTGCCTTGATAGAGTCTTTCAAAGCAGATCTTGGGTCGCTGTGTTCAGTTGACTCTTCGTGTTCAGTCGGAGCATCGTGATTTTCTTCGTGATGCTCCTCGTGGTGAACCGGCTGTTCGTCCGGATCTGATACATGAATTTCTTCGGCTTCATTCAGCGCCGCAATGTTATCAATGATTTCGTTATATGTTTCTACTAGCATAATAAACCCTTTTTTGTATTTATACTAAAAAGACGGCGTCTAAAGTGACGCCGCCCTCACACGAAAAATGATTATGCCCAGTCTGGACGGAATGTTCCGCTGTCAAGTCCTCTTACTGGATAAAATTCAGCGTGTCCGTTAGCTCTGACGATAATTGCCATTCCAGCACAGAAATTAAGCCAGTGTCTGTCCTGCCAGAATTTCAAGTCCGTCAAGTGCTGGTGTGTCTTCTCAACAATGTAAGGAATAATAGCACTGTCATGTGAAGTAAAGATCGTCAACTTATTGTTAGAATTATTCAGCAATGTGTTGGTGACCTGCTCAGTGACAGCAGCGATGTCCTTATACTTAGCCATCGTTTCAGCGCTTGCTTGATGATAGGCATATTGAGAAATTTCATCATAGCTGACGCCTCCGGAATCCGGCTGACGATAAATGTCGGCATCAATGTTTATATCAGTCGGAATACTTTCAACTGTCGGATACTTCGTATCAAAGCGAGATTCAAAGATGTAGAAGGCGGTTTGTTGGGTGCGAACAAGATCAGTCGAGTGTGCCTCAATCTCGTTCATTTTGGCTACTCCAAGTCTTAATTTGACCCCTACGGACCTAGCCTGTTCCACACCTTCAGGTGTTAAAGGTGTCTCTTTATCCCACTGATCATCAGGTCTTTGAGCATGACGAATTAGAAGTATGAGCTTATCATTGGCACCTACCTGCGGGTATATGTCAGCAACATCATTGAACGCATACGGTTCAAGATGTGCCGGCTTGGACTTGATATAATGTGTCCCACTTACCGTTCTAATAGGATGATTTCCAAATTTCAAATATGCCATTACTCGCCTTCTTCAACTGTATTTTCCGTATAGAAGAAATCCTCATCGGTTGCATAAGTGATAGCATCAGCAGCGTCAAGCATATCTTCATACTTCTGTAGGCGTTCTGTTGTCAAGAATGCGTCAGGCTCTACTGTCTTAAGAACCATCTTTGCTTCGCGGAATGAACCCGTCTGGACAAGCGAGATGACTGTTAGAAGTTTCTTAGCGATGTCAAGCGGCGTGACAGTCTGGAAGTCAGTGAAGATACATTCTTCGCGGAACAACGAAATGAATTCGTTACCGACTGTGATGTTATAGTCAACCTCACCAGCGACTCCGTCAATGGCAGAAATTCTTGATGCGTTGGAATTATATTCAGTGATAAATCTGAAGCGGTCAACGGGCTTGCCCATAAAGTCAAGCACTTCATGATCATCAAATTCTTCTAGAATTGCTTCAGCATTCTTTGCCCAGAATTCTTTATTGTTATAGACGCATTCGCCATCTACATAAACGATTCTTGAAATGTATTTCATATCCACATCCTCAGTAATTAAAAACTCGGATTCTAATTTTTTATCATTTTTAATAGCATTCTTTAAAAGATAAAGACTATCTGCAGTATATTGTAATTTTTTAGTATTCTTATCAATCGCATAAAATTTTTGCATCATTGTCTCCTTGCTGGAGGTACTTCATTACCATTTATTTCTAAATAATGTAATGTAGTTGTATGTGTTGTTTTAGATGATACATCTAACTGAGGAACAGTAATTGCTTCTGTTGCGTTAGCGCAGGTTGAAGTTACATCTACTGCACAATCGGATACATCAACCGTTTCAAAATAACATACATCGGTTCCATCTATTGTGTATGTTTCTTCAGGGTACCAATATGACCATTGTCCATTTCCTAAATAAATTACAAAAGAATATCCCCATTGGTCAGTTTCAGCTTCGCCGGTATTTTTCCACGCATCACCAGTTCCACCGTGATAATAAACGTCACCTGGTGACGCATCTGAAGGAGCAGGACCACCTGTAGGACTACCATCAGAATTTAATTTTAAATGCGAATTGGCACCGCTTTTCTTAACTATAACTTTGTTCGTAGAAATTAATGTATGTCCTTGTGGATAATTACCGATGTTTAATGTTTTAATGGTAAATCCTTTTCCTTCATCTACATTTGCTAAAACCTCTGCTAAAGGATCTTTTCTATTTTGCGTAGCTGTTAATACCAAATCACTATAACCTTGTTGTATAGTTGGTACATCTACAGCTGTTCTTCTGTATACTTTATATGCTGTATCAGGATTACTATCGTTTGTTTTTCTAACTATAAATAATTTATTTTTATGATCTGCATCATTATCTAAATCGCTTGCTACTACATTTGTATCATCAGTATGTGCTATTATAGTCCAAAAATGATATGGTAAAGTAGATGTTCTTTTATGCCAGCCAGCATTTCCCCATTGAAATGGATTGTAAATGCTAAATGTTGTTTTAAATATATCATTTTCATTTGCATCTAATGCAAGTGCTACCATTTCATATTCATGTTGAGCAGAAGATAAATCTACTACAGTTTTTCCTGTTAAATCATAAGGTGTAGAACTATAGAAATTTCTTGCATCAGATGAATTTAATTCTTTATAAACACCATCAGTTGTAATTGGGTGTTGTGTAAAGTAAGTAGTTCCATGTGTAGAACCTTCAAAATCATATTTTATCCAATATGTTTTATTTCTCTCTAATGTTATTGGATTAGAAAACGTCATAGTTCTTTTAACACCACTAAATCCATATAACTCAACGCTTTCATTTATCGTTTCATTAGTTTCTTTAGCTATTAAAATACCATTATCATCAAATACATACACGCATCTATAATTTGTTCCATTATTGGAACATACAACGCCAATACTATTTAATGTAGTATTTACATCTGGTGTATATTTCATTAAAACATGGCCTTCAAAGTCAGCTAATATCTTATTTACTACAGATTTTTCCCAAACAAGTGTATTCCCGAAGTATATCTGAGCAACCGGCGTATTGCCGAAATACATTTCAGGAATCTGCTTATTGCCAAATAAGAACTTATCTAACATTCACTAACTCGCTAATATAATGTGTAAGATACCGTCATTTGTTAGTCCAGCCGTAGTGGTGGCAGTATTAGCAGGAATCAAGTAGCCGACATCAGCGTTGCTCTTCTGAACCTGAATAAGTTCATTGTTGTTAGCATTATATCTTACATTTACTTGAACAGGATTATTATTTCCATCTACTGCTTTAATGACTGCACCACCCCAACTACCGACACCGAATCTTGCGAAACCGACATTACCATTATTTATGCATTTTATATAATTATCATCAAATGTATTCTGTGCTGCGCTTACAATAAGTTGACCAGATACTGTTCCACCAGATAATGGTAAGAAACTACTATTTACATAATCTTTACTTGCAGCACCATTCAAAGCATTTACTGCTGAAGGCACTAGTCCAATCTTATACCCATCCGCTGAGATACCGCTTTCAGCCGTAATAGCAACGGCGCCAGGAATAACCAATTCAAGCCAACCTGAAGTAGCACCAGATGTCTGATATGCTAGCAACTTATTTGCTAAGCTTGAACCTTTAGGCTTATCTACCTTACCACTTACGTCTTCAATCGCTGCTGAGTATGATGCACTTAGACCGATGTTATTTCCGTCTACATAAACACCGTCTATTCCATTATAAACAACGGTTCCACCGCCGCCTTCGCCGGCAATAGCAGAGCTGTTAATGTGTGTAATGCAACCGCTTGAATCATAAGTAAATGAAAGTGTATCTTGCTTTCCATTAAGTGCATTTCCAATTTCATCAGCTGCACTTGTCTGCGACTTAGTGTAATAATTATCCAGCGACTGGTGTGAGGTAAGCCACTGTCCGGCTGCACTGTATTGTGTCAGCACCGCAAATGCAGCATCCCAATTGCTACTTGCAGGAGCTAATACATCAACTGCATCTGCCGCTGAAATAGGAGCATAAGTTGCCGATGCATCACTTGAGTCAAGCTTGCCAGCAATGATGTTCTGCATCTCAACAGAAAGACCAACGGTATCAGATGTGTTGTCAACTGAAACGCCGTTGATACCTGTGTAAACCTTACCACCTGTTCCACCTCCGGAAGTGCGAACAGCTGAAAGTGTCTTAGAAAGATTCGCGACTTCATCGCTTGTCAGTTCAACAGGTTGGTTTGTTAAAATCTTATTCATCTTTCCCATATTCATCTATCCTTTATACCGTAGGATTATTTCTAATCATCACGAATGGTCGGTCGGCTTCATTGCGTTCGCCTTCACGCTTCCAGTAACTGACCTGTTCCATTGTCATGTCAGCATGAGCACTCCATTCTGCATCAGTCCAGCTTGTCATAGCCGCGCTTGGTCCGCCTTCTGTTTCAACATACATCATGTTGGCGCAGTTAAATGAAATGTAAGGATTAGAGTTTGTGTTTTGTGCATAGCCGTTATCAGAAAGGAAGTACTGTTTACCGTTTGCGCCCTTAGCAAGTACTGCTAAGTAATATGCACGGTCAGATCTTAGTTCAGGTCCAATTTCATTTACATATTTTTTTCCGCCAGAAGTAATTGTTTCAGCTGACGGCGCAATTAAGTGCTGCAACTTAAATGTATACTTGCGGTTAACATCATTGCCAGTATCATTCATATGATAACCGTCAACTGATGGCGTGTCAGGCCATATCAAGCCGGTGTCAGCAATCCACTTTGTCTGTGCAGTTGAAACAATTCTATCATCTTCTACATGATAGTGGTTAAAATTATATTCAAGTAGGCCAAGCATAATCGGGAATTCCTGACTCATTGCTTGTGTTGTAAAGAATGTGATTTCAGAGTCTGTGTTCAACTTATGTGAAAGCGGAACGGTGAACAATGAAGCGCCAAGACAAGTACCACCTACGCTGTAGAATGGCGAGCCTGCTTCCTTAGCGTCAGAGATGTTCATGTTAACCGTTAACTTACCTTCAAGTTCTTGTGCCATTTCTTCAACGGTTTCTTGAGTTTCATCAGAAAGTGTAAGTTCACCTTCAGCAGCACCTTCATTGTCAAACTTCAAACCCTTGCCAAGCTTAATTGCCAACTTACCTTGGTCAAGTGTCAAGCCTTGTCCTTCATCATACAAAACGTTTATCTTGTTTGATGCGTCAATGCTTATTGCATCGCCAGCGGTATAATCGCTTCCACCACCTTGAACACCCACCGGCATTGAAATTACTTCGTGAATGTTGAGGTTCTTAATTAGGAATGTTTCATTAGTCTTGAACCCGTTGACTGTAATGTCAAGCGGTGATGGCGCATTGGCAATCTTGATGTCAAACGAAACGTCAACAGTTTCAGTATGTTCATATGTCGCATCAATTTCCTTCTTCAATTCAGTTGAAGTAGGTTCAGTCTTAATCACAACGCCGTATGTGTTTGCATCAGCGGTTGTGATTGTGAATTCCGTTTGAAGGTCAACATGGTATAGGCCAGGCTGCAGAACGATATGATCATTTACCAATGAGATGTTGCCAGCCGATGCAGGTCCAACATAATCGGTAATAGCAGCAGAACCGGTGTATGTATTTGCGAGCGATGTATATTTCGCAAATGATGCATCGGCGTAATCTTCTAGACCGATCTTCCACTTTTCTGCTTCTTCATCATATACAGCGCTTATGCCGTTTTCGCCTTCAATGTCAACAGGCTTTGCTTCAGCGTTAATTGTGTATGTCACATCGTGGGTCTGCGGATCGGTAGCAGAATTAACCACAACGCCGTCACCTGCGACAACTGTTGTGTTATGATAATGAGTTAGCGCTTCATCAACATAATCTTCAGCATCTTCAAGAGCTTCCTGTGCCATTGCTGAAGCATATCCAGATGTTTGTGTAAGCAGTTCATCAATTTCTGTCTTTGTATAATAGTTATCTAGAGGCACTGACATTTCGCCAATGCAATCCCATACATTTTGTTCATTAAAGATCCATTCTTCATACGGATCCTTCTGAGTAGTTCCAGTCTTTGTCAAATAAATGATATTGTGCTTAGGAGCTTCAGGCGGATTAGGCTTTCCATCAGATCCTAGAGGCACGACCTGGAACCCGCCGAAGTTTGCGATCTTTTCGTCAACTTCTTCAGAGGTGTAATAATGTTCATTGATGTAGGCCGATGTATAGTAGTTCTTAAGTTCATCTTCAAGTTCGGTCTGTGTTACGAACAGGTCATCTACAACACGAATGACATGATCATTTATTTCAATAGCATAGCCGCCAGAATAAGGTATCTTATCCCAGTCAATCGTGTCAGCGATATTTAACTTGGTACCAAGTGCTGCTGATGTTTCTTCACGGTATGCTTGGAATGTTGACGCTGAAACATAATTGCCAACAGGCTGGAATGTTGTATTAGCCCATGCCGATGTATTTTCAAATTCCTGTGTCACATCCTGCTTATAATTTTCAAAAGCAGATGAGTAAACCATCTTCGTGACTTCGTCCCAACGGTCACGGTCAGATTGTGAAACATGAATTACATCATCATCAGCATGTGCTTCATACTTAGCTGATAGAGCATCAAGGTCTCTGTCAATTTCATCAACGGCATCAGTAAGATTATCAAAGTTGCCTGACAGTGTTTCAAACTTACCAGACAATTCATTTAGGTTTTCGTCAATCGCATCAACCTTATCATCAAGAGCTTCATGTTTGCCAGATAGTGCTGTGACCTTTCCTGACAAACCATCAAGATCATTTGTTGCAGCAGCAATTCTATTATGCGCATCAACGTCATACACAGGCAGGGTTTTGTTGCCGCTCGTTACTTGATAAAAAACTTCCTTATTCATTTCCTATTCCCTTTGTGTATTTATTCCTATAGTAAGTCCGCTGTCATTGTCTGTAGGTATACAGTGAAGTCAGGTTTTTCTTCAGGCAGTTCAGTTCCTGTGAATACGATTTCAGGCAGTTCTGTCTCAATTTTAGTTACGCTATCTTCGTCAACATCATATACAGAAATGGCACGACCACCGATAAGCTGATATGCAGTTTCAAGCTTTTTAGCTTCCTGCACAGCACGGTATGATGCATCGTCAAGGCCAACCTCAACATAGTCGCCTTTGTTTAATGCGTAAATACCGCTGACACCTGTAATGTTAGCAACGCCGCCACCGCCTTGAGTCTCAACCCAAGACCAGCCGTAATCGCCGTTGAAAATTGCATACTGTTTATTCTTTGGAAGATCAGCAAGCCCTGATGTATTGACGAACTGCGAAAAGTCAATAGCAGTAAGTGTATTGAACTTTTCCTTTTCATCATCAACGAAGTGAATAGCTGTATTAGCTGCATGTTCATCGAAATAAACCACAAGCTGTTCAAGCGTGTTATTTACTTTACCGATCTTTTCATCGGTTTCATTAGTAATCGTTGTGTACTGATTAGCAAGCTCAATCTTTGTTGCGTAAGTTGCGGCTGCATCATCTTTTGTCAGATAAGTTCTTTCAACCGTCAACTTGAAATTGCTCAAGTCAAGGCTAACCGCATTCAGTTCATTTTTCGTTGCATAGGTATTAGCGATATCTTGGAACTTACGGTCTAATACATCTCTTGTATAAACAGTGCTCAATTGAGCAAAGCGAGTATCTGCTTCATTCTTTGTGTAATAGCCATTAAGATCGCGCTTTAGAGCATAATCACCTTTCGGCTGATAATACTCGTCCGCAGCAGCCTTTGTAAGAAAATATCCGCTATTGACGCCTAGCTTATTGAAGCGTCCATCACCCGTCAAGGTCTGGTCATGCAGCACCTCGTCAATAGCAACAACCTTTCCACCGCTTATAAGCATCTTGAATTCCTCTCTATAAATCTTTCTCAATTTATTTATAACAAAAAAGGGAAACGCCCTAAAGCGTTTCCCTTTCCTCGCGGAGTTGTTTTTTCTTAAGCTCTTTTCGTTTTCGTTTTTCCCCAGGCAATCCTTTATTTATCAAATCCCCAAGGAACTCGCTTATTTGATGCGTTTCACCGGCATTATGTTCATATAGACCGCTATATACTCCCTTTTCAGGAACTGGCTGATAAAACCATTGACTGTGCCAATATAGGTTAAAATCGTCCTTATCTTTGTAATAAAGCGATATGTCCCCAATTTCCGTTTGAGGGTCGCCGGCATAAAATTTGATTTGACATACTTGATTAAAAATCTGATTACCAGGAAAGTGTCTACACACAATCCCGGCATCTGTAGTTAACTTGAGAACTTGCTCAAGTATGTCATTTGCTTCTTGTTGGGTCACTTGATTAGGTACTCTACCTTATCTTTTCCAAAGAATACATACACGCCCGGTTTCAAGTTCATATTCTTCGCAGCGTCCTTGGCATCAATGCCAGTGCTTACGCCGACTTCCTTGCCAACGCTGTTGAAGACACGGTAATCATTCAGCTGTGGCGCCGGTAAACGAATTGCCTCAATGTTAAGACGGCATGCCGGATCATCTGGATAATCTTCGCAGCTAAAAGCTGGTCTAGAAACGCTGTCTATTGCCGGTTCATCAGCTATGCATGTGCCGAAACCGATGGCAAGTGAAATTAGAATACATTTAAGTGTTTTCATTTTCTTTCTCCTTATTAAAAAAGGGTTGACCCCTTGAAGAGCCAACCCATAAGTTAAGATCTATCTTCTGATTATTGCTTTTCAGAAGCTGGACGATGTTTCTCGATTAGAGGGTTAAAGACTTCGTCAATGAAATCGCCATTAAAGTATTTATCTTCCAAGAGCTTATACATAATTCCGAGGTACTTGCGGTACTCGTCTGGGTTCTGCATCAAGTACTTAATGCGTTCCCACATCTGCTCTGGAGAGTCAACCTTAAAGAAGTCAGGCAAATCATGGAAGAGGTTGTCAACATCGTATGAATTCTTATCCCAGAACGGAATGATGCCGTAATACATCATCTTCCAGACCTTCTGGGTGACGAAGTTCTTTCTGGACTTCATGAATGAAGGCACAAAGGTAAACTTTGCTTCCCACATCTTATCCTGAATTTCAACGATACCCTTCTTGATAAATGTTCCCGGGTGCTTTTCTTGAGCTTCATCGCTCCACTTACCATAAACCTTGCAGTCCGGTAATTTATTAAGTACCCAATTCTCCAAGAATTCCAAACGGTCATATCCTCCGTTCAATGTTAGGATGAATGGTGTCTTTTTCTGATAGACATGTTTGCCTACCTTAATCGCATCTGGGTTCGTGAAGTCAACCTTCTTCAAATTACGCAAGAACCAGCGTTCAGTCTGAGAATACTTCAGAATAAACGGTTTCTTTTCGTAAGTGTCAGGATCTTGTGTGTAAGAGTCCATTGAAGAAATCATATATGTTTCATTGCATTGAGACAAATTGTATTCTTCGTGATGGATAACATCAACATCCTGAATAGGAACATAACGAGGATCTTCAATAATGTTATACCAAGGGAACTTCATCTTGTTAATGAGATGACGCATCGGTCCGTTATACAATGCAGCCATCATCAAGCACTGAGAGAATGAACCCTTCTTGTTTTTACAAGGAATATGTTCGCCCATGACTGAAACACGAGCATCAGGTCCCTGCATGAAGATGCCAAGATCAAACTTCAAGCCATGTGTCTCGACATATTCATCAAGCATGCGCCACGGTTCCTTGCCTTCAATCTTATACATCATTTCTTCTGTGTAGCCCTTCTTGCCGAAATTGTATTTTGCTCCAAGTTCGGCCTTTGCGGAGTTCCACACATCAACAATGTTCTCCGGCACTTCTTCTTCAGCGAAGAAACCTGAATTTTTGTCCTTCCACTTTGTAAAGTCAGAAGCACCTAAGATGTAGAATGTATCATTCGGATGTTTTCTCGCAAGTTCAAGATAAACAATCTTCGGCGAGTCATCACCCGCATAGATTGACCATGAGCTTTCATCAAAGAACATGCTGCGTCCAAATTTTCCAATCGCTATGTTCATATTTTCTCCTTAAAATGTTTACATAGTTATATATGACCTTATAAAATATACAAAAGTTTTTCAACTTTTATGCGGTCATGATAAACTTTCTGCTTCTCGCTTTAGCTGCATTCTTTTGGCCAACTTATTTACATAGGCGCTACGCAAAGTTTCATTTTCTTTTCGCATAGCCGTAATCTTTTTGTTGTTTTCAATAATCTTGGCTGCTGCATTTATAAATGAGTCTGCCCGAACTGTATCTGTTCGTTCCATGATGAGCTGTTTCATACGACGAATTGCCCATCTTACTGCTTCAATGTTATTACAGGTATCATATGACAGGTCATAATCAAAAACACCGTATGGTGTCTTGCGTGGATGAGCAAGTTGTGCTTTGATGAAGTCGGCATCTGTTTCGTATGGCAAAAAGTGAACAGTCACAACAGCTCGTTGGTCAGGAATATGGGCATGCCATGTACCTGCATTATTCCAATTCATTCGTATCAGAACATTATACGAATTGTATTCATACGGCGTGTTTTTGAATACATCCTTATATTTAAGTTCCAGCGGACAGTAATAATCGCTCAGCTTTATGACTTCTTTTTTGACTTCAATGCCTTCTTCTTTTAAGACATCAAGCACTTCCCACCAGTTGTAATAGCGAACGCGCTTGTTTACATCATGCCAGAATTTTGGTGCATTATACATTTTCTAATCCCTTTTCTTTTTCACCTAGTAAGTTCATTTTCTTCATAGCTTTTTTGACTTGCGTGTTGACATATTCTTCTCGTTCTTCTGGAGATGTGAATGCAGTAGGCGGTCTGATACCATCCAAGATACGCTTATCTTTAATTGCATCTGACATCCATCCGAACAATTCACGAACATCGTGTAGCAAGTCAACCACAAGTTCATTTACAAGTGCAAGTGATTTTTCAGGTGTCTCGAATGCCTCATCACTGTAAGTTGAAACACTCCAGCAAACATATCTGTCATCATCATGCAATCCAAACTCCCTGGCGCCTGCTGAAGCAAGAGCTTGTTCAGTCGCAAGGCGTAAAATGAACTCAACTTCATGGCATGGCTTCTGATACCACCTGAAGGAAGGCTTATAGACGGTGAACTCAAGAATGCGCCCATCAGACATATCAGCTTTTCCTCTGTAAATGAATGATGCGATAATCGCATTACCTGTCAAGCACATTTCTTTGAAGACCTGACAGTTATTCATCTTAATTTCATAATAGTTGTTCGTGTAGAGAGTTTCATCCTCCTCTGCATCAAGTTCAATGGCCGGGTCAAGTGTTCTGACATCAACACCCAATGTATTTTTCATGATGTTAACGAAGTCAGGCCACTTAAGTTGGCTCGGCGTGTCAAATTTGTCCACTTCACACCAGTAGTTAATCGGCATTGTGTAAACCTTCTTCTGACTCATACTTTAAACTGAACTTCTTTGCCATTTTGGCGGTTTGTATTTTTACCCTGCTGTCAAGTTCTGCCAGCTCATCTTGATAATGCTTATACAGTGCTTGACGCTCGTCATAAAGTGCTTTACATTCTTTACTGTTTCTGATATCGGCAAGTATCTTGCCTAACATCTTCCAGCGTCTAAGCCCTATCATCAATCCTTGAACATTATCCGTCACACATTCATACTTAAAGCAAGATAGCAACCCTCTTTCATAATCCTTTAAGTCAGCGCCATTCATATCTTTATAAAATTCAGGATAGTCTGCAACATGATGATAAAGAGTCTTAATCGTTGCTTCATCAAGAACGGGTGAGTAAAGCGTAAAGCCGTAAACTGACCAGGTCTTCTCATCTGAAATGACTTCCAAGATGGTCGTGTCACCTATCAGCCGAACGAACGGATAAAGTTCCACGAAGTCCTGTGTCGTGGCAACGCATTTCATCTTGCCAATCGGACAAGCCCATGTATCACCCACTCTTCCGAAGGCGAAGTCACCTGTAATGTTCATGACTTGCTTGCAGAAAATTGAAATTCCGCTTCTGCCTTCTCGTGGGTCACCATCTGTAATAATAGGTAGTTTCATAAATTACGGACAATTATACAGTTAACGGTTTTTGACACAATTAAAAATGATTTCTGCTAAAAACTGTAATAAAAGCGCTTAAATTTCATCAAAAAAGACGCCTATTTTACGCCTTCCAGTTTTTCAAGTTCAATTACGGCAATTTTTTGTAGCTTTTTTACTTCTGCATTACAGAAATTCAAAATTCCGGCATTTAATTCTTCATACCGTTTCCTTGCTTCTTCTTCTGCCTGTCGCATTGTCTTTAACTTGTTGATATAATCGTCAATTTTAAGAACATCCGACAGTCTGTCTATCAAAGTAGAAGCACGATTCCACTTGCTAAGTGCTAGTTTCAAGTCACCGACTGTTTCAATGCGCATACATTTGAAACATGGTGCAAGTTTACCGAAATCTGCGATGCTCTTGTCGTCATTGTTAAGATCTCCGACGGCAACGCTGATAGAACGGTCGGAAAAGTAAGGCACATAGAACTGAATGCAGTACTTACAACCCTTTGTGAACAGCCCATTCGGTGAATAAAGCATCGTCAAGAAGCCACCGTTGCAAGTACATGCATCCTTAAGGATTTTATTGCAGTATGCTAAGCGCTGATACTTCTCATCTTGCATTTCCCAAATGAAAACACCTGACTCTGCATGTTTGCCGTCTGGCCGCCACTTGCATTTTACAGTAAAGCCATTGTCATTCATCATGTCGGTGATGATTTTCGCAAGTTCATCCTTATCAGGAATGATGGTAAGTGCAAGATTATCACTTACAGTAAAAGTCGGCCTATCATTTGACATTGTTTTTGCTCCATTAAGATTTGAATCTTGGTTGCTAGCTTTTCAGCTTGTGCTTTGGTGTAAGTATACCAATCATTTTTCATTTCATTCCAAGCTTTATACCTTTGGTATGTTTCTTCCGTGACTTCCGAGAATGATGAAACGAATGCTGGTATGTTATTGAAAATTTCAGCAGCGACCTTGAGGGTTTGCATTGCTTCTTTAAAGAATTCTCTAACTCGCTGGATGTCAGTAGACACATCAATGTTCAAGTACGCACCTTGAACTTGAATAGAACTCCTTCTTATCTGCATTGTCAAATCCTCAGCCATAAGCGAAGTATTCTCAATTGCACGAAGCTGCATATTGAGAGACTCTTGCATGTTTTGAGGACTCTTCTTTGAAGCACGGTAATACTCAAACTGCATGCCGCGTCCTCTTGTGTATGTGATGATGAACGGATAAACATGCGGCATGCTGTCAGACTGCCAATCGGTGTGAAATGACTTCAACACATCTAACTTGTAAGAGTCATTGAAGAAATACGGCGCAGTAACACTGCCGCCGTGTTCCGCAGCACACTGACAATCCGCAATAAAGTTGTCTGGATAGAGGTAATCTTCTTCCGGAAACACCTCGTGCAGCACATCATTTATCATCGTGAACAAGTCACGGGCAATACATTCATCAAAGTGATAGTATGCCTCTGTGTTATCCGAATAATATCTACTTTGTAGCATCTTGCTGTTCCTTTATGAGCTTGACCCATCCCTTTAACTTCGTTTCAAGGTTAATGGCTAGATCATTCTTTGAGTCTTCAAGTTTGTTAATTTCTTCGTTAATTTCATCCCAGCGTCTTTGCATTTCAATGAACTCGACCTTTCGCTTTTCAAGTTCATCAGCAAGCTTATTAGCTGCCTTTGTGTTGATGAATGATGTTCTTAAATGTTCATCAAGTCCGGAGTCTTTTTTGTTTATCCAATTAACAAAGTCATTTAAGTTCCATGAGTCGCAGCTGTAATGGAATGCGCTTATTAAAACACGCTTCATATCACATGCATCTTCAATATCAATATCAAAACTACCATATTCCGTTACATGCGGCATCCAAACCTTTAACTTATCATCGCCAGGTTGGTAAACAAGTTCAATCAGCGGCGTATAAGAATTACTTTCTGTTGAAGCGATGTCAAAGCTATCAATGTAGTTCTTATACTTCTTTTGTCCGCTTTCATTAAATTCCCAACTATATTCCAAAAAGGAAGCACAAGCACAGCTAGTCTTAAAAGCTTCCGTCACTTTGTCAATGTTTGCAAGTTCAACATCCTTACCAAACTGTTCCTTGACCATCTTATTGATGTACTTAAGTGCAGTCCTGATTTCTGCTTCAGGAAATGCGCTTTCAATTATAAACTGATTATTGTTCTTTGTTCTTAACATTACTGGTCTCCAGTTGGTGTGAAGAAAGGTAAAGCCTTGCCCATCTGTAAGAGCTTTGCTCCGTGAGTCCCATAGATGCCTTTCTTTTCGTTCTCTAAGTCAATTTGTTTCTGTTTGATTTCCTGCAATTTTTGCTTAAGTGCCGGCAAGTTCCATTCATTGACCTTTCTCATCAACTTAAAAACATACTGCCAGTTACCCATCGCTTGTTTCAATTTCTCAATAGACTTCATTAAGGAGTCCACGCCGTGAACCTTAACATCAGTCCATGAAAAATACTTTATAATGACAGTTGGGTCATTTAACTTCAGCATCTGTTCAAACAGTTCAGAGTCAAATCCATCCTTATTCAGATATGACCATCCTTCACCGAAAATGCTGCCGTCATATATCTTTGTCTTGCCGTCAAATCCTGACGGTACTCTGAAGATGAAGTCAATCGTTTCTTCATTAGGCTTGACGATGTTATAGTTTACCTCAGCAAGCTTGACGCCTAAGCCAGAAAAACTTACCATGTCAAATAACATGTTAAAAGATAAATCAGTCTTAACTTTTTCCTTCTGGTTGAACTTAAATCCAAGTTCCGTAGCATCACCAACCAATTCATGTAAGAGAGAATTTGTCAAAGATGCCAAAGCTGCATACTGCTTTTCGCACTTTTCACGCATATGTGCTTTTGCACGAGCATCAAGAATGTCTGTCAATTTCTTTCTGAAGTCTAACATGATGTTGCTCCAAATAGTCTTACAAGTTTGTCTTTTGTTCTGTCAGCAAATGTGTTTGCTTCTTCCATCTTTGCATCAGCGTCAATGTAGTGCTGCTTGACTTCAAGTGCTGAGGTCTTAATGAAGTCCGCTGACTTTGTTAGGAACTTATTAGCACGGCGCATTGAACTAATCGCTTCAACGATCTTGCCCGCAACATGTTCATCTGGCATGTTGTAGGCATACGATTCAGAACAATACATCATGTTTCTTTCCAACATATCATAAGCCTTACATGCTTCACCGCGACGGGATTCGTCAACCACATCTTTGATGAAGCGCCACATACGGTCTTCACAAACATTCACCAAGTTATACCAATGAACTTGATGTTGCCTTGGAGTTGCTTCAAAAGAAACGCAAGTGAGGATCTTTGTTCCTACCTTGAACTTCCATGCATAATGCAAATTGTAATCTTCATCGGAAGTCACACGGTTAGTGTATTCATATTCTGTGTAAAGATCCTTCGGCGCATTTTCCGAAATGATGTGTCTGACTTTTTGCAGAATTGCATCTGCATTTGCTTTCGGCATACACATCTGGCGTTCATATTGTTCCGCGTATTCACGAACATATCGTCTATGCAGTTCTATTTCTCGTCTTTTTGCGTCTTCTTTTTCTTTCCACTGTGAATACCATTCCGCAGCATCATGATTATAGTCGCCGTTAAAAGCATTCCAGTTATAGTAAGCATTTGACCTAACTAATTTAAAGTCATCTTCCATCTTAGGCCTCTCTAGTTATCAAAACAAAAATAAAAATTTTTGGACTTTTTGGCAACGGGTCAATTACAAGTTTAATCCTGCTTGCTGCTCCATGCGAAGTTCATATTCCTTCTTTAACTTTGTGTCAAGAGCATTTACTCGTGCTTTCAAATTAGTTACTTCTTCAGCGATCTTGTCAATCTGAGCACGAATTTCTTTATCTTCATCTTCATAAGATTTTGTGATTTCCTCAATCATTTCCCATTCAGCCTTTGCGTCAGAAAGTGCATCTTTAATAAGTCCTATCTTATTGATGTCATAATCTTCCCATTTGACAAAGTGGTTCATGATGAGTGCATGTATCTTAAACACGTTCTTTCCGTTCATAATATATCGCGTCATCCAATCAGAATATACAGTACCCCAATTTTCTCTTGATGACAAACGAGAAATTACAACACCGGTTATGATGCCATCATTACAGTTCTTCGTGTCATTGTCTTTTGTTGTGAATATGCGAACTCGTTCACCTGTCCTTAGTGACTTATACCCGATAATGCAACGCCAACTATTTTCGTGATACACTCGCCAATGTCCTGGACCGTATGCATCTTCAATGTAAGGCACAAGACCTATGAAATATCTGCGGTGCATCGGGTTAAGGTCAAGCATCTTTTCAAAGAATTCTGCTTGAGCATTTGTGCAACCGTCTGGTCCGCGAAATTCAAAGATCTTAGGATCTCTGTCGCCAAAGTCAACTCTGAACCACCAAGTGTTCAAGTCATCTGGCTTTGAAAATTTTTCCACAATAGGCATACTTACTCCAGTGATTTCAATGATGCATTTACACAGTTCATCGCTTTCGTAAAGCCAGCGATGATGTGCTGATGTTCTTCTTCCATCTGTTTGCGTAATTCTAAATACTTAGCACTAGCATCCGAGACAATGTATGCTGCTTTGCTCGCAGCTTTCATAATGTCTTGCCAGCGCTTTACCGTGTCCATAAATTCAGGATAATTCTCAGGCATGTCATCGCCAGTAGTAAGCGCCCAGCTGAAACTTGCATAGCTCTTCAAGATTTCATAATGGAAAAATGACGCAGAACCCATCAAGCCGTCAGTCATTTCCGTTGCTGAATGTCTGCTATTATTATACGGCATGATTACTTGAAAACGATGCTTATGATTTGGATTTATGCCAACATAGAACTTACATACATCAAAGGTACCGACAGACCAAACAATCGCTTTCTCAACTTCCTTAGGGTTGCTTGCATACTGATAAATTTCAATCTTTGTGACGAGGAACATCGGCGAGAATGTTTCAAACATCAGCTTATCAAGCACTTTAGCAATATCTCGCTGTTTGGGCGTTACATACATGTCTGCCCAACCTTTGTCATCATCCCATGCAGGCATCTGCATATAAGCAGGACCAAAAGATGGTGCCTCACCTGAGTTCAATCGTTCAAAGAAATCGTCAGCTTCATTATCAGCAGCAATAGTCATTACTCTAAGCTCCCTTCTTTACATTCAATAATTTTCATATACTTCTTTACCTGCAGTTGGTTACGACGCTTAAGGTTATCTTCTGCCTCAATGATCTTACTCTGCAATGCTTTTCTTTCTTCATCATACTCTTCTTCCATCTTTGTGATGGTTACCCTGGCCTTATTGAAACGGGCCCAGATATTCTCAAGCTGCTTTGCTTTTTCTTGGTCCCACATAGCATTGTTATCATCACACATGAATGCATGATCCAAACGATACAAGAGACGGTGTTCAATCTCACCCAATGAATAATCATCAAAGGTGCCATCACTAAAGTTATCAAAGCGAGGGCGGGCAAAGTGATAATACTCACCGTTCTTTTCCGTGAAGCCCCAGTCAGCGATGATGGCACCGCCGATACGGAACTTCCAACGAGTGCATACATAACTCTTGCCAAGGTCTGCCTCAAAGTAGATATCTTCTTCCGGCAGCATCTTCATCACAAGTTCATGGGTGCGGATTAGGTTGACCCTCTTATGATTGGGCAGCACATGAAGAATTTCATTATAGCGTCTCTTGGACTCTTCCCACCAGTTTGTCGGTTTCATTTTAAGCTCCTCATTCTAGCTTTAATCATTGCTGCGGCTTTCACACCGAGCTTACCATAGTTGTCAATGAATTCTTTTCTTTCTTCTTCCTGTCGTTTCAACATATCAGCATAATCGGTACGAACCTTTTCCGCTGACTGTGAAACCTTACAGATACAGTCAACTGCTTCTTTCATGGATGAAAGGTAAGCAATCAGCTGTTCATTTGCCTCTGGGCGTTGGTTCTCCCATGTCGTCATCCCTTTTGATGCAAGCGAAATGAATGATGCAGGGAAATTATCAAACTCAAGATTTGGCTTAAAGCAAATCTGTCTTGCCATATCCAAATTATCAAACAAGCAAACAGAATATGAGCGCTTCTTTGGGTTGAAAGATGCGACGATCGGTCCATTCTCATAGTCAAAGTGCCATAAGAATTCTTCACCTTGCCATGTCTTTTGAACACGGCAGATAATCATGAAGTTGAAAGGAATTTGCAGCATGTCATTGAACTTAACCCACCAATGTTTCATTTCAGCGGGCAATTTATCAACACACTGCTTACAATGCCATGAAGGGTTCCTTTCCATTTCAGCAAATGTCTGATCTGCCAGAAGGTCTTCAATCAGTGCATCAAGTCCAAGTCTTTCACCGTCCATTATGCTAGTCCTTTTATTTGTGCTTTGTCAATCGCTTCCATTTTCTGAAGTATGCTCACTGAATGGTTATAGAGATCTTGCTGACCTTTCTGAACCATGATTTCATACTTAAGCTTTTCTTCACGAAGAACCTTGAATGATTCTTCAACTGCATCTGCTGTCTTTAAGAACTTCTTCCAAGTCTCAATGATGCTAGCCATGTCTTTATATTCAAGCGGATAGCAATAACCATAAGAAACAAGTCCGCTATCACAAGTCTTGCTTATGACGTAATCCTTTACAGATACATTTCCCTGAAATTCTTCATAAAAGTTTTTGTTGAACATTGAACGAGACGGAACACGCATCGTAAAGTTCTTGCCGCCCCCATTTATCATAGCAACGCTTCCGAGCGGATACGAGTCAATACGCTTCCAGTGCCAGAAGATGTGATGGGTGCGGTCATTAGGGACAACGACGAGTAAGTCGCCGAAAAGATCATAAAAGATGTCATTCAGTTGTCTGACACAAAGTAAACAAGAACAAGGGCAACCCATTGCCTTAAGTTCTGCATCTGTAAAAGTTGTCTTAGCCATTGTCTTTCTCCAACGGTTCATTGTTTTCCAAGATTTCCTGCAAGCGAAGCAACTTATGAATATGTGACTTCGCCAGCTGATCTTTTGCTTCATAAAGTGCTGTTATTTGTTTAGAGAGGTCTTCCATCTTCTTACGGACTTCAATGTCTTCTGCTTCAGCTTTTTCTTGCCACTTCAAAAACGCTGTCCATTGAGTGTGCCAAGCTTGCGGGGCATAGACAGTTCCGTCATGGCGAACGCCGCCAATGCTTTCGTGGTTCCAGTTCTCATAGAACATGTCTTCAAGATGCTTGAACTTTCCATCATCTTCTCTCCAGACATTCACCATCTCGTCCTCGCTGCGCTGCATCTTACTCATCCAAGCCTGAGGCAGACCAAAAGAACCTCTGATGATGTGGCCTTTCTCTGTATCAAACAAAAGAATACCGAGAATGAGCCTTGTTCTTCTAAACCAAAATCTCAATGTAAAGCGGCCTTGACTGTCAACTTTTGACACGCCGAAATCAAGGTCAGAAAGTTCAAAGACCTTCAAAAGTTCCGCAACGAACGAGTTAAAGATCTCACAATCCCTATCCCCAACCTTGCTGATTAGCGCATCAAATGTATCGCCGTCCATTTCTTTGTCTAATCCGTAGAAGTGCTGAACACCAAACTTCGTAGCCCAGCAAGCCTTAAATCTCGCTGACATCATAGCACGAAGTTGACGGCTATCAACAGATGCCATTTCCAAAGGATAACGGTAATCAGCAGCCTGGTTCAACACCAGTCTATGTGAAGGTAAGTTAAACATAAGCACCAAATATCTTAGCGTACTTTTCCAATTTCTTTGTCTGAGCTTCAACAAAAGCGTCCCTTTCGGCACGAACCCTATCAAGCTCCTCATACAGTTTTGTTGCCTTCTCAGCGTATTGTGGCCAAGTCTCTTTCACCTTGGCTTCCCACTTCAAGAATGCCTTCCAGGCTTTAAGCCTATCGCTTCTGGTTCCGCTTCCGGATGTATAGTCCCAACAAGCATGATAGATACCGAGTTTCGGATGGTCTCTTAAAGCGCCAACAACATCCGCTACCGAGTAATGATAACGAGGCATGTATACGGTGTCAGAAGCGGTAGCCGGCTCGTCATCACAAGTAAATGTCAAGATAGCGTCCGCAATCTTCAAGCCGGTCGCACGGTAATAAATGAACATACGGTATTCACCGATACCTCTTACCATCATATAACACCAGTTTGCCCTTCCGACTGCTTCATCTGCAAACTTACAAGCTGAGATGATATGTTGCATGAAGATGTCGCCGACCTTTTCCATTCTGTCGCAGAAGATCTTCCGAACGCTCCTTCTTTCTGTTGGGTTTGCTTCACCCCACTCAACCGCATCAAATCCGTCCAACATTAATGTCATGACTGCTGCACGGTCAATCTTTGCATCATTAATGATAGCCGCCGTCGGTACTTGATTTCCACTTATATGCAAGGGCCATGTCTTTTCATCGTGCAGTATGAAACTTTCGCATCCCATCTTATCCTCTACATCTCAATGTTGCAAGCACGAGCAATGTTGTTCGCCTTCTTCCCAAAGGTCAAAAGCATGTTCTGCTTTTCTTCAGATAGTCTTTTGATTTTCTTCTCCAGCGCCTGTGCTTCCACAACAGTCTTCCCATACATCTGCCTCATCTTTCCCTCCCACTTTTGCATACCCTTCCACGAAGCAACAAATGATTCTTCGCTAGAAGCGGCATACGTCTGGAATGTCTGTCTATACAAAGCATCAGTCTGCATAAATTCAACATCCAAGTGCGTCAACCCGCCGTTCTGAACAACACACGGGCTCATCATCTTAATCTCAACCCGTTCACCTTCAATGTACTTATTGTTCTCAAAATGATATTCAACCTTAAAGATCGTCAAATCAGTTTCCTTATAACGGAACCATACGTTAATGACACCTTCTTCTTTCCAAGTCAGCCTCGTCTGCCATGCCACCATAACAATATCTTTACGAGGAATTATCTTTTCAACATCGCACATCACAGTAATCAAATCTTCTAATATAGCATCAGGGATAGTCCAAATACTATTCTTTATTTCCTCCAAATAATTCTTATCCATTTCAAAAGATCGTGTAGCCGTATTATAATGATCTTCAACACGGTTCCAAATCTCACATCTCAATTGTTCCGGAGAAATTCTGTTATAATGCTTTTTAGGGTACTCACATTCAATAGAATGAGAATACCCATAATTATCTGTTCCGTTTTCCCAAATATAGTTATCAGGACGGAATAAGATCATCTGCGAAATATCTGAAACGTTTCTCGACATTGTTGTTTTTTCCTTTCTTTCTTGAAAAATACGTCTTATTATAGTAGCTGAATTAGGGGTATGAGGGGTAAATACAGTTCCATTCATTTTGAAAATTTTTGTAATTTTTTTGAACCGCTATTTCAAAAATCCGCCGGTGTGTTTTTGAAAATTTTTTATTTTTTCAAATTGACTAATCCGTGGGGGTTCGTCATCTTTTTTATTTTTTGCGCTAACCTCAAGAAAGATCTTTCTTCAATAAATTCCATTATCTATCTTTCAAAAAAATTTTTTATTTTTTGTTTTGCGCTTCTTCATAAAAGAGATCTTTCTTTGCTATAGTCGCCGCGGGGTTGACCGGGCTGCTTTTTCCGAGCCATAGGGACTTAATACATTTTTTCGTGTTTCCGCCTTGTGTTTTCGGCAATGGCGTCAAAATGGCGTCAATAGGGGTAGTCAGAACCCCTATCAGCAATACTGACAGATTGGGCAGTTTCCAAATTTCTTATCGTCATGCCCACCCACCTAGTAAGACCCGGGCTCATACCCATGATCGTCCTCTTCTACGGGCAGTTTTCTTTAGTTTTCATACTTTTTCATCTTTTTCGCTCAAATATATAGTAAATTGAGATTATATAGCAAATATAACAAAATACCCCGCAAATATCAATGGTATGGTGTTATATTGTCAAACAATTATTCTATGAGGTATACCAATGAGATTGATTCCACAAGTGCTGCGACAGTATCTCGTAGCCAATACATACAGGTCCATAACGATTGAGTCAATGCTAGACAACTGCAACTCTTTTACTACTCTGTTGCATCTGAAACGTTTGATGCTTCACGACAAAAAGAAAACCATATTGAACATTGATAGTATCATTGACGAGATAGCCTCGGGGCAATTCCATTTCCTCTACCTGAGCAAAAAGGAACAGGGAAAGGAATACGATCCGGCTAGAATCTTTGAGGAGGATCTAGCTGGAGCACAGTATACTCCCTGGGAACTAATCAAGGTCTGCAAGGATCTAAAGGCATGGGTGCAGGAGCAGCCGGCCTATAGATATCCTAGCGAGATCAATGGATAGCCTTTACCCCCTTGCCTTTTAGATAGTTGGGGTTGCCTTCAATCGCGAGGGCAACCTTCTTTTCAGCTTGCTCGACGGTTACGTCACGGAACGCTTTGAAACCATCGTCATAGCAGACCTCACGGCAGTTGTTGAGAGCCTGGCGGGCAAGGTCGTTCCATTTTTTTGCTTCTGCCCTGGCCGCGAGGATCTTTTCTCGTGCAGCCTTTACATCGGGGGCGTCGGTAATAGTATTCCAGAGATGGATGGAACGCAGCATCAGCTTCATGGCTTCGTCCATTCCACCACCCGAGGTAAAGGCGTTCATCAATGCTTCTTGATGGTCCTTGATGCAGCCGAGTTGATTCCCCGGGACACCAAAGGAACTCTCGTAGCCATACCAACCACACCTGACGGGCATGCGAGTGACATAGCCGTAGGCATACTGTGCCGCGAGCTGCTGGAAACCGTCACGGGATATTGGAACGATTATCTTCAGCATTGTCACATATACATTCCTGTCGCGGCGACCTGTCTCGACTCGAGCGACGAACCTAATAACAGTATCGCTGCGGCGGGCGCCGGATATTTTGACAAGGGCCGGCACTTCCTTCCACTTGATCTCACTCCAGATCAATTCCTTGTCATCTCGTGTGGTATTGACCGTTACGTTACGAACGTTGATACCATACTTATGCTTCATGTAGTACTTGAAGGTATTAAGTTCCATTGATTAAATCCCCATGTTAGAGTAATTCCAGTTGTTGAGAGTGGAGGTCTCGTGGAGCTTCCTGATGGCCTCTGCCGACTGGACAGCAATGTCGTAGGCTGCTGCCTCGTAGTCAAGAAGGGCGTTGAACCAGTCCCCAAGTTCTTCAAAGGGGATCATTACCCTGCGGAAGCCGGCAGACGGGAGACCGTTGGAGAACGGAGGCGCAGAGATATCCCAAGTGCCCGCACCCTGTTCGGCATTGTCCGGACGACGGTTGAGACTGATGGTATAGTCAATCTTGCGGTAACGGCTGCTGTTACGAGTGATCTTTCCTTCGGAGTCTGCAAGGGAGCTGAACAAGGTGTAGAGCTTGATGGGCTTGACATCCTTCAGCTCGGTCACATGCATGCCGGCCCATTCAATGTCGTCAGTGTCATTCCACCCGATGTAAGCGTCCTTAGGCATGAACAAGCCGGTGTGGGAAGAGCCGTAAGGTCCGATGTACTTCACATTGTAAAGCTGGAAGTACCACGCAGAGCCATCATCGCTGTAGCCGTTGACCCCGACCTCAACACCCGGGAGCCTTTCCTTGATAAGATCGGCGAGCGGCGTAATGCGGCCCGCCCAGGCCTCCTTCTTGAGTTCGTTGTGCTTCTTGCGCTTGCGAACAGCAATCTCGTCAAGCCTGATCTTTTCGGTGCATTCGGCACCCTTCTTCAGCCAGTTCTTGAGCCAGCCGATCTTCAGGTTGAAATTGGAGAGGCGCCGGTTATTGCCAGAGCCGTCCTTGCGGGCGCCATGTTTGTCAAGAATAGCCTGGGTCTGCTTGACCCACTTGCTGCTTTCAAATGTACCCTGGTTGACCTTCAGCTGCCAGATGTAAATGTCACCATAAACATTCACCCCGAACTTCAGGATGTCGCCGCGGGCCTCAGCTTCATACGGGGCGTGCCCGCAGACCACCATTGCTCCGCTGGTATCAAACTCAACCGCCTGACAAGCAAGGCCAAGGTTTTGCGCTTCCTTGCTGATCTTTTCAAGGAAGTCAGTGAACTCCGCGAGGTGGGTGCTGTCAGCGATGGTCTTCAGCGCATATTTGATGCTGCTCCCGAGGGTATCATCGGCGTCAATGTTCGCCTTATTGAACAAGTTCTTGATGTTCGCGGTTGTAAGATCAATTCTGCAAGTTGCCATGATTAAGCCTCATTCGGAAGTTTGAAGGTGAGGTTGTTGCTGTAAGAGATAAACACGATGTCGCCAACGCGGTACTGTTGAGCCTCGGATCGAGTGATTTCAAAAACGACCCCGTTCTCGTTTATGTCCTTGACAACACCGAACTTGGAGTATGTATCGCCCGGGTAAATTTGAACTTCTTTGTTCAGGTAAGTTTCAATCATGTAGTTAGTTGCCATAGGATTCTCGTTTGTTTTTTGTTTACGAGTAAAATATAACAACTATTCGGATATCTGGCAAGGGTATTTTTGCAGAAATATGTAAAATTACAGTTTACATTCTGTATATACACGAAAATGTGTTGTATTGGCAATTATCTGTAACTGCCAACCACAACACAATTAAAAAGGATTACAGCTTAAAACTGTAATAAAACTGGCTTTTTTGCCTTATTTTGAGTAGACCGTAGGGGTCAGTTTGCTCTGAGAGCAGGCCAAATCCCAGGCACGAGGATACTTGTCGTGCAACGCCTTGATGAACGCCTTGACGGTGTTATCGGTGAACACGAACGGGCAACCTGCGAGGCCCTGCTTCACGAAGGCATGGGAAGTGGTATACTTCTCACGGTCAATCAGAACGCGGAGAGCCTTTTCAAGGGAATTCTTACGGCCATAAGCCGCAGACCAGGAGTTCACATCAGCACCCTTACAGATGGAGGTTGCTTCAGCGATAGGGGTCAACCAGACCTTTTCCTGGCCTTCCTTGGTTGGGCCTTCTTCGGAGAAGGAGTTGATGGGCGCCGGCGATGCTACTGCAATGTAGCAAGTAGTGGTACGGCCTTCACCCGGGGTTCCCTGAGGTGCGCCCTTTTTCTGGACGAACGGGGAATGAACGAACTTGACGCGGAAGCTGATGTCAGCTGGCGTGCCGTTAGCTAGAACTGGAGCGATAAGATTCATGTTGTGTACCTGCTTTTGAATTACTTCTTGTCTTCGGTTTCGTCAAAGAGCTTCTCGACGAACTTTGCCTGAACGAGTGCATTGATGTCAAGGCCATCACCGCTTGTGAGCGCCTGATAGGTCATGAGCTGGCCGATCGTCAGTTCCTTGCCGCTGTCAAGATCCTTCAAGAGCTTTTCGGTCTGCTTGGCCTGAATGATTTCGTTGATGTCAATGCCCTTGCCGCTGGTGATGCCCTGCATGATGGTCATCTTGGTGAGCGGGATGTCCTTGCCGGTGCCGACAGCGTCCATCATCTTTTCGGCCATCTTAGCCTGAATGATAGCGTTGATGTCAATCTTGGTGTTTACCTTGATGTTCTTGGTTTCAGTTGCCATAGTGGTTTCTTCCTTTTTTAATTTCTTT
>JAEEGL012939478.1_pt1 | contig 42357 bp, 43 predicted proteins | sample 9134231 | NCBI WGS metagenome assembly JAEEGL01 (sample SAMN16246548, study PRJNA631951) | gut metagenome | biome: gut microbiome; feature: rumen; material: fiber-attached | host: Bos | place: Iran: Karaj | collected 2018-10 | reverse complement strand
GATAGAATGCTACTGTTTGATTTTCCGGCAAGGAGGTGGATTAGGATGGGTAAATTCTGTGAGGTCTGTAAGAAAGGTACGATGTCCGGCAATTTGGTGAGCCATTCCAACCGCAAAACGAAGCGCAGTTGGGCTCCTAACATTCAGAGCGTACGTGTTCTCGTCGACGGTACACCGCGTAAAATGAACGTTTGCACCCGTTGCCTCCGCTCCGGCAAAGTTGTCCGCAGTGTTTGATGACACGAATATTTACATGTAATAATTAGGCGCAGGTATTGACCTGTGCCTTATTTTTTCAGTATCATGATCGCCGCCGCGGCGACCCATATCAATAACAGCAGCCATACCGGCAAAAAGCACACCAGCAGCAGTATTGCAAGGGATATTACTCCAATCAGCAGCCACCCGCGTTTATTCGCGGGACTGCTGCGTTTTCGTGCAGACGGACACCGGTTAAAAATGTTTTTATACACGGGTCTCCCTCCTCATGTTCTTAATATACGCATATCCGCATCGTAATGTTCACCGCCTGTATATTCCCCGAATAGATTAAAGTATCACAAGAAGGAGATCCGTAAACATGCAACCAGCCATTGTCGAATTAAAAGACGTCAGTTTAATCTACCACGAACCGCACGCGGAAACGCTTGCCATAGATCGCATCGACCTGAGTATCGCACCCGGTGAATTCGTCGCAATCGTAGGGCCGTCCGGATGCGGAAAAACTTCCATACTGAATCTGCTGGCCGGTCTGATGTCTCCGTCCGCCGGAACGGTTTGTTTGATGGGACAGCCCGTCACAAAGCCCGGGCAGAATGTCGGATATATGCTGCAGCAGGACCATTTGCTCCCATGGCGTACGATCGAGGATAATATACTGCTGAGTTTGCAGGTAAAGCACATGCTCACCGAAGAAACGCGCGCGCACGCGCTGGAGCTGCTGGATATGTACGGGCTGTCGGAGTTCCGTCGCTTTCACCCCCGTCAGCTCTCCGGCGGCATGCGTCAAAAGGTCGCCCTGATACGCACGCTGGCGTTTGACCCGCCGTTGCTGCTCCTCGACGAGCCGTTTTCCGCGCTCGATTACCAGACACGGCTGCGCATCTCGGACGAAGTGCATTCCATCATCCGCAGGGAAGGCAAAACCGCCATACTGGTCACGCACGACATTGCGGAGGCCATCTGCATGGCGGATCGTGTCCTCGTCTTTACCGCTCGCCCTGCCCGCATCAAAAGCGAGCATCGAATCGAGCTTACCGCGCCGGACAGACCGATCGCGCGCCGCAACGCGCCCGAGTTCAAAGATTATTTCGATATCATATGGAAGGAGTTGGATACCGGTGAAAAACGCGCCTAGCTCTCCGGAGCATCAAATATACCTGAAAGTCCGAAAACGCCGCGAGCGATTCATCACGTTCATGCGCTATGCGATACTGATCGCGCTGCTCGCATTGTGGGAGATCGCCGCGCGCTTCGGCTGGATCGACGCATTCGTTTTCAGCAGCCCCGTGCGTATCGTCTCCACGATCGGTCGATTGTATGCAAACAGCGAGCTGTTTATGCATATCGGCATCACGTTATACGAGACCATCGCCGGATTTCTGCTCGGCACGATACTCGGCACGTTCATCGCCATGCTGCTCTGGTGGTCGCCTACGCTGTGCCGCATCCTCGATCCGTACCTCGTCGTGCTCAACGCTTTGCCGAAAATCGCGCTCGGGCCGATACTGATCGTCTGGATCGGCGCGGGCACGACCTCAATTATCGCGATGGCGCTGCTGATTTCGCTGGTCGTCACCATTATGACCGTCCTGACCGGTTTCTTGGAAATCACCGGCGAAAAGCAGCTCCTCATGCGCACGTTGGGCGCGACAAAGATGCAGATTTTGCGCATGGTCGTGCTTCCTGCCTCCGTGCCCACGCTGATCTCCACGCTGAAAATCAGCGTCGGCATGAGCTGGGTGGGTGTGATCGTCGGCGAATATCTGGTGTCGAAGGCGGGACTGGGTTATCTGATCGTCTACGGCGGGCAGGTATTCCAGCTCGATCTGGTCATGGCCAGCACCGTCGTCCTGTGCATACTGGCGGGATTGATGTACTTTGCCGTTGCACTGCTCGAAAAAAGAATGCTCCGCGGCCGATAACGCCGCGGAGCATTCGCTCTTTTTTCGGTTAGAATATCCTAAATCCACATACGAAATTCTTCGTCCAATAGCTGCTGCTTTGAATGTTCGACGACGTAATGCGGACCTGACCCTGTGAGGAAGACGCGTCGATCATCTTGCCGCCGCCAAGATAGATGCCCACATGGCCCTTAAAGCTGATCACATCGCCGGCCTTCAAATCGCTCATCTTGGAGATCCTCTGGTATTTCGTGCACTTCTGCCACGAAGCGGAGGTCATGTACCCCTGCGATACGCCCGCCTGATTGAGGCACCAGTACACGAAGCCGGAACAGTCGAACGTCGACGGGCCTTTTCCGCCCCTGACATATCTGCAGCCGATCTTCGAGCGTGCGATCTCCAGGAACCTTTCCACGCTCGTGCCGCGGGAACTTGAGTTGCCGCCGGAGCCGGAACCGCCGCCGGAACTCGAGCCGCCGCCGGAGCTGGAACCGCCGCCGGAACCCGAGCCGCCGCCAGAGCTGGAACCGCCGCCGGAACTCGAGCCGCTGGCCGCCTTCTTGGCGCTGGAGGAGTTGAGGACCGCCAAAGTGTTTCTCCCGACTTTCCCGTCCACGTAAAGATCGTTCCGCTTCTGGAACGCGCGCACGGCATTTTCCGTATCCGACCCGTAATAGCCGGTCGCGGAAGACAGATACTTGAGCTCCTTCAGGCGCTCCTGGACTTTCTTTACGTCGTCGCCCTTCATGCCGATCATCAGCGCGTTCGCCTGCGCTTTAGAGGACTTGAGGAGCGCTTTCGTTTCCATGCCCAGATAACCGTCCGCGATCAGGCTGTTTCGTTCCTGGAAGCGCTTTACCGCCGCCACGGTATCGGAACCGTACTTGCCATCCGGCTCAGACGTCAAATAGCCCAGTTTTTTCAGGTATACCTGATAGCTCTTGACCTCGTCGCTTACTTCGCCGTACGAGAGGAAGTTGGCCTTTGCGTCTCCACTGTACAGCAATTCACGGGTCTTCTCTCCCACCTTGCCGTCCACCTTCAGGCCGTTGATCGACTGGAACTTCTCCACCGCAGCTTGCGTTTCCGTGCCAAAATACTCGGTCGCCTTGTCGATATATCCAAGTTCGCGCAGACGGATCTGCAATTCTTTGACGTCCGTGCCTTCCGCGCCGAGCATCACGGTATACTTCTGCGCGTCCGGGCCGATTAAAACCGACCACGTTTCCATCCCGACATACCCGTCCACCGTTAAACCGTGCTGCCGCTGGAACAGCTCCACGGCGCTTCGCGTGATCGGCCCGAAATACTCGGTCGGCTCATCCTCGTCCATATACCCGAGGTCCATCAGGTATTGCTGAATGCTCGATACGATCGGCGCGCTCATGCCCTGATGAAGGTTCGTATTACTGGGATGCGGTTCCGGCGCCGGCGTCGGTTCGGCCGGCGTTTCATCTCCCTCTTGATTGCCCAATCCCGCGAGCAGTTCCAGCGGTTCGAGATTGATCACGGGATCGTCCGGTTCGGGCTGCGGCTGAGACGCCGCTATGCCGACCCCGATCGGCACCGCAATGATCAGAACGACCAGCACGCAGGCGATCGTCTTATGCAAAACCGGCAAGCGCATAAACCAAGCCGGCAGCGTGCGCAGTTTCGGCACAAAGTCACAGAGCTTCTGACCGATCTTTTGTACCCACTGCTTCAAGCCCTGAATGATCTGTTCAAAATTCAGGGTTTTTAACCGCGCAAGCGCCGACTGTTTTTGCCGCTCGGCATGTATTCGATGTATACCCATCGTGTTTTGAGACTTTTTGCTTTTCTTCACCTTTTTCACGTTTCCTCAAAGGATATTTTTATTATAACACAAGCCGTCTCATAAATGTTTTAATAAATCATAAACTTAAAATGGCAGTAAAATGGCAGCATGAAGACCGGATAAGAAACTGACGCCGCAAAGAAAATGCAAAAAGCCCGAAAAAATCGGGCTTTTTCTGGTAGCGGCGATCCGACTCGAACGGATGACAGGCCGGGTATGAACCGACTACTCTAGCCAGCTGAGTTACGCCGCCACATGGGGTAAGGTCACCCACCGGATGACCTCACCATTGGTTGCGGGGATGGGATTTGAACCACATGACCTTCGGGTTATGAGCCCGATGAGCTACCAGACTGCTCTACCCCGCGATGTACTGTCTCCAATGGAGACTAGAGTACCATAACATATTTTTACCGCTGCGTCAAGCTTTATTTGCAAATGCGTTCCATTGCCCGTACGGTGTTTTCCCGGGAAGCGAACGCCGTCATACGGAAGTACCCCTCTCCCGCTACGCCGAAGCCCACGCCCGGCGTGCCTACGATGCATTTGTCTTTGAGCAGTTCGTCGAAGAACGACCAGCTGTCCCGCGGCGTTTTGAGCCAGATGTAAGGCGCGTCGACGCCGCCGAAGAGCGTGTATCCGCCCTTTGCGAGGCTTTCGCGGATGATGCGCGCGTTCTCCATATAATATGCGATCACTTCGTTGATCTGCCGTCTGCCTTCTGCCGAATAGATCGCCTCCGCACCGCGCTGTGTAATATAAGATACGCCGTTGAACTTCGTTGTATGACGCCTGTTCCACATCGCGTTCAAGGACACTTCGTTGCCGAAATCGTCGCGGTATTTCAGCGCTTTGGGAACGACCGTGTACGCGCAGCGCGTGCCGGTAAAGCCGGCGGTCTTGCTCATGGAGCGGAACTCGATCGCGCATTCCAGCGCGCCTTCGACTTCGTAAATGCTGTGCGGTACGCCGGGCGTCCGGATGTAAGCTTCGTAGGCCGAATCGAACAGCAGCAGCACGCCGTTTTTATTCGCGTAATCCACAAACACCTTTAACGCTTCCTTCTTAAGCGTCGTCCCCGTCGGGTTGTTGGGATAGCACAGATAGATCACGTCGACCTTTTCCTTCGGGAGCGCGGGAACAAAGCCGTTTTCGGCAGTGCAGGGAAGGTACACGATGTTCTCGTATCCGCCCGTGCTCGGATCAAAAACGCCCGAACGCCCCGCCATCACATTGGTGTCCACATAAACCGGATATACCGGATCCGTCACGGCGACCACCAGGTCCTTGCCGAACAGCTCCTGAATATTGCCGACGTCGCACTTTGCGCCGTCCGATACGAACACTTCGTCCATATCGACGTTCACGCCGCGTGCACGGTAGTCAAAGTCGGCGATCGCCTTTCTGAGAAAATCGTATCCCTGCTCGGGGCCGTAGCCGCGGAACGTTTCCGCCTGCCCCATTTCCTCCACCGCTTTATGCATCGCCTGGATGACCGCAGGCACCAACGGCTGCGTTACATCTCCGATTCCCATGCGTATAATGTCCGCGTCGGGACGGTCTGCTTTGAACGCGTCTACGCGTCGGGCAACTTCTGCGAATAGATAATTCCCCTGTAAGCGGCTGTAATTCCCGTTGGCTCTAAACATATTTTCCTCCTTGAAACAACGATTTGCTGCAGTTATTGTATCATGCGCAGCACGCTCTGTGAAGAAAAATATCCGCCGTTTCGCCAGAAATGCATAGTATATAAAAAATATGCAAAATTTCTTTACATTTTGGTATTTTAAAGTATATTTAAAGAGGAACATGCGTAAGGAGGATATCATATGCCAGTCGTCGCTATCACCGGAGCATCAGGCACCATGGGAAAAGAAACGATAAAGTATTTGTCCGAAAATCCGGCTTTGCGCCTCAGAGTACTCCTTCGCACCACCCGCCGCGGAAAGTCATACGCATCCCTTCTTCGCCGGCAGTACGGTAAACAAATCGAGATTCTCTACGGGGATATCCGGAACTACGGCGACTGCATGCGTTTAACCGGCGGCGCCGATTACCTCATTCATATGGCAGCCGTTATCCCGCCGCTGGCGGATCACGAAGAAGCTCTGACCATGTCGATCAACCGCGATGGAACGCAGAATCTGGTTAACGCAGTAATCGAAAACGGCAACACCGCAAAGCTTATTTTCATTTCCACCGTTGCGATCTACGGAAACAGAAACGAGAAGCATCCCTGGGGACGCGTAGGCGATCCTCTGGTGACGAGCGCCTTCGACGTCTACGGGCTCAGCAAGACCATCGCGGAATTCAACGTGATGGAAGCGGGGCTCGCCCATTGGGCCGTGCTTCGGCAGACTGCCGTCCTTTACGACAACATCCTCGTCAACAACATCAGCGACGGGCTGATGTTTCACACACCGTGGAATGCGCTCATCGAATGGGTGACGGCAAAGGACAGCGGTATTCTGCTCGCTCGTATCATTCAGGAAGACCTTTCCGGCAAAGCCGACGATTTCTGGCGGAAAGTCTATAACATCGGCGGCGGCGCCGACACGCGGGAAACAGGCTATGAGACCTTTGACGCCGGATTCCGTCTGATCGGCGGCTCGGTAAAACGCTTCTTCCGGCCACAATGGAATCTGCCGCGAAACTTCCATTGCTTCTGGTTCAGCGACAGCGATGTGCTGGAAGAACGGTTCCATTTCCGCACGCAGGGATGCGGCGATTTCTGGCATTGGTACAAGAAGAAGCATTTCCTCTATGCGCTTGGGCGCATCATTCCTCCCGCATTATTGCGAAAGGTGGTCATTGAACCGCTGCTGAAAAACAGCAACGCGCCCGCGTACTGGCACGCGCACGGGGATGCGGCGCGCATTCAGGCCTACTATGGCGGCCCGGAGGCGTATCAGGATTTGCCGAACCGCTGGGAAGACGTGGAGCTTCTGTGTGAAAAGCCGGATTACGCGCAGCGAAAAACCCATGAGAAAAAGTACGATCTCGATCACGGGTACGACGAGAACAAGCCCGATTCCGAGCTGGAGCTTGCGGATCTCAGGCAAGCCGCGGCCTTCCGCGGCGGCAAATGCCTATCCGATTCGATGGCAAAAGGCGACCTCTATACAAAGCAGCTCTGGCAGTGCAGCGAAGGACACCGCTTTGAAGCTTCTCCGTACACCATCCTCAAGGCCGGGCATTGGTGCCCGCAGTGCTGTCAGTCCGAGCACACATGGCAGATGGACCGCGTTGCAAAACATAGTCCGTTCCACGCGCAGGTTTGGTCGGATTCCCACAGTCCGGATGAATCCTTCCTGTACCGGCTGCGCGGCGGCAAAGCCGAGATGGAGATAACAGGATGAACGACTACGGAATCTACGCATTTTCCGGAACGGGAAACACGCAGATGTGCGCCGCATATTTGAGGCAGGAGCTTGAAAAAACCGGCGTGAACGCCGCGCTGCACGATATTTCGAAAGAAAGCGCGCCTGTTTCGGAGAAAAATCTGATCGTCTGCTATCCGATCTACGGCTTCAACGCGCCCGCCAACGTGCTTCGCTTTTGCCGCAGCGTGCCGTTCGGGACGGGAAACGTCTATTTTCTCAAGACATCCGGCGAACCACTGCATCTCAACGATCACTCTTCCGCGAAACCCGCAAAGATCCTGCGGCAAAAAGGGTACCGCGTCATGGGCGAGTTCCACTACGTGATGCCGTACAACATGATTTTCCGCCACAGCGACGAGATGGCGGCAAAGATGTGGCAAACGGCTAAGATGCGCATCCCCGCCGCCGCGAAAATCATCGCGGCAGGAGATTTGTCGCAGAAAAGCGTACCGCTTTCCGCGAAGCTGATGTCCGGCCTCTGCAACCTGCAGTACGCGTTTTATCCTCTGAACGGTCGACTTTTTCATGTAAAAAAAGGTCTCTGCATCCAATGCATGCAGTGCGTGAAAAATTGTCCGATGCAGAATATCCGTTTTGAAAACGGGAAATTCCGTTTCGGCGGAAAATGCGTCTGCTGCACGCGCTGCGCTTTTCGGTGCCCCGCAAACGCCATGCGCATCGGGATATTGGATTTCATGCGCGTAAACGGCATTTACGACTTTGAGCGCGACCCGGAAAACGCGGTGATCGGCCCGCACTATGCAAAGGCCTACGAGCGCTATTTTCTCGAAGAGCCCTGAACCTTTTTCGCAAAGCTCTTTTCGGAAGCATCTCTGACAAAAACTTTCCCGACGAAAATCGTCATATCTGTGATGTCACATCCATGACAATCCTCACCGCGCCTGTCAAAAGCCCTCTCATCCGTGAACGAACCGCAGAAAAACGTCGGACAAATGGCCTGTTTTCGCGCCGTTAGTACGACAATTTTTATATCGGCGCGCGCGCATAATACAGTTATCAACCGATAGCTGGAGGTTCGGTATGCGAGTTCGGATCAAACGTCTCTTCGTCCGCCTGCGCGCGCACATAAAGCGGCGCGCTTTCCTCACCGAAATGCTGACACTCCTATGCGGCGCTCTGCTCGCGCGGGTCCTTCTTCCCGGCAACGTTTCGCCGCTCGGGACCGCGTTCTTTGCCGCAGCCTGGATGGCCGGATACAATCCCTATTACCCCTTTGCCGGAGTCATTCTCGGGTCGCTGCTTTGCCCGTTCACACAATGGGCGAATGTCTGTTCGGCGTCCCTGTTTCTGCTGCTCGGGCTGCTGTGGCGCGCGTGGCAGGGCAGAGTAAAGCAGCCGGTCAAGCTGCTGCTGTTTGCCGTCTCGCACCTGCTTGTGCTTCCGTTTTTCTTTTTTGATTCGCTGGATCATTTCATGCTGGGCTTTATACAGCTCGCAGCCGCGGCCGCACTCGTCATCATCCTCCAGCATGCGCTGCGCCTTCTTACCAAGTTCCCGCTCAAACGGCTTCTGAAGGACCATGAGCAGCTCAGCCTGTGTTTCCTGTTCAGCGTTATGCTCATGGGGCTTACAGATATTTCCTTTCTCGGCTTTTCCCTCCCCATCGCCTTAGCCGCTCTGGGCGTCCTGTTCATCACATACGCAAAGGGGATCGTCAGCCTTGCGGTCGCCGTCGCGATCGGCAGTCTGCTCGCGCTGAGCGGGCACGTCGGACTGCTGTTTATCGGCAGCATCGCCGTCTGCACTTTTGCCGCCTTGATCTGCAGGCGTCTCGGGCGCTGGGGAATCGGCACCGCGTTCCTGATATGCGATCTCGTGATCCGCAGCTATGTCGGCGGGAGCCTGCAGTACGCGCTGCCGCCGCAAAGCCTGATTCCCGCGCTGGCCGCATTTCTTCTCATCCCGCAGCGCACCATGAACTACCTGCGCGGATACATCGACCCGACCGTACGGAGCGAGCATCAGACGCACAACGCTTTGGCACATCTGCGCGCGCACGCCGCGCAGCAGCTTTCCTGCACCGCGGACGCGTTTGACGAAGTCAGCGCGCTCCTCGATGCGCAGCAGGAGCCGTGCGCGCCGGAGGTAAGGCGCATGCGCGAAGAATCTCAGCGCACATTCCTGCACCTGCAGATGCGCGGCGTGTGCGGCGTCATGCGCGACCTTGCGCGGCACATGAAGGAGAATACGTATCCCGATGAAACGCTCACCGCGCAGCTGCGCCAACAGCTGCCTGTCAGGCTGCACGCGCGCGACGTCTTGGTTTTCCGCACAAACGGACGTCTGCACGCGCGCTTAAACGTGCCGAAATCCCTCGCGGCACATCCAGCCGTCCTAATGTGCGCACAGCAGGCGCTGCACACGCCCATGCGCATGCTGTCTGCAAATACGCAGGCGCAGAGATGCGTTCTGGATTTAGAGGAAGCGTGCATGCTGCGCTGCTCCATGGGCGCGGCGGGGCTGCCTTTGGCGGGACAACTCATCAGCGGGGACAGCATGGGCGAACGTCAGCTGGCCGGCGGGAAAGCGCTGTTTGCACTCAGCGACGGCATGGGATCGGGCGCAGACGCAAAAAAAGAAAGCGAGCATGCGCTGCAGCTGCTGTTCCGGCTTTATGAAGCAGGTTTCTCCCGCGATACCGCTCTGCCCTGCGTCAACCGTCTGCTGCGCAGATACAACGGCAGCGAAATCTACGCGACTTTAGATATGCTTTATCTGGATCTCAAAACCGGACATGCCGAGTTTATCAAGTTCGGCGCACCCGCGAGCTTTGTTTTGCGCGGCGGCGTCGTACATCCTGTTTACGCCGAGGCGCTGCCGGCCGGAATTGTCGACGAAGCGCTGCCCGCGATCCATGCGGCGCGCATGCAGAAAGGCGATACCGTCGTATTGATGACCGACGGGATGTTCGACGTCTTCGGCGACGATGTGTGCAATGAGATACTGCTCTGTGTCGGCGGGGCCAATACCAGCAAAGACGGCGCGAACGCGCTGCTCAGCAGCGCGTTCGCTCGTCATCCTCAAGACGATATGAGTGTTATGGTGATAAGGATATTCTAGTTCTTTGCTCGGTTCCGGATTTTGTGTTCTGTCGGCCGCTTCAGCTCTCCGCTTCCTGGGCCGGTTCTTCTGCGGCGTCCGTCGGAGCAGTCGCCGCGTCGGATTTCACTTCCAGCGTCACTTCCCGCTCCTTAAGCTGCGCGCATACCGGCATGGTGGACTGTTCTTCATCCATATAAACGTATTGCAGCTTCATCAGCTTCCGCAGGCTGTATATGCCCGTAGACGTCGTATCGGCGATATAGAGCCGTTCCAGCTCCGCAGAATCGCGTATGCCGTAGAGCGTATCGATCGGGTTGTCGGAGATATCCAAAATCGTCAGAATGCTTTTCCGGATAGGTTCGATGGAAAGGACGCCGTTGTTCGCGACATACAGCTCGGTCAGCGTATCTAAAGGCAGATTGTCCAAAGCGGCAAGAAAGTTGTCGGTCAGATCCAGCCAAACAAGTTGCGACCCCTCCTGCTTCTGCACGCTGCGCAGGCGATTGCTCCTGAGATTCAGTTTCACCAGCGTCGACGGGCAAACCGGCATGGAGGTCAGACGGTTTCCGGAAGCGTCCAGTTCCTCGAGCGGCAGATTTTCAAGGCCGAATAGGTCTGTCAGCATGTTGTTTGCCACGCACAAGCGCTTGAGCGTCTGCATATTCCCAAGGCTCTGACAGTCACGCAGGCCGCAATCGTAGAGCGTCAGCTCTTCCAGTTCCAATTCGTACACCGGCGCGAGCTCCGCGCGGTAGAGGCCGTAAAGTTCCAGCACTTTCAGCTGAGGGAACAGCTTCAGATCGTCCAAAGCTTCCGAGTACGTAGGCGACTGCGCTGCAACCGTATTTTCAGCCGCCGTCTCGCTTTCCGCTTCCGTTTCCGCTGTACGGCAGTCGAACACGATGCGCGTAATCCCCGACAATTCCTCTTCCGAGACCGGATCGCCGTCCGCTTTGTTCAGATACTGTCTTACACCCGCTTCCAGCGCCGCCGACACGAAAACCACGCCCGTCTCTTCCTGCGGATCAGGCGAAGTCTGCGGCGTGTCCTCCCCTTCTCCCGCATTCGGTTCGGGAGTCGCCGCGGCGGGACTTTCCGGCGTCGGCGTAGGCAAAACCGTCACCGGCGTCTCCGCCGGCTGCTGTGTCGGTTCAGGCGTTTCTGCCGGCGCTGCTGTGGGAGCGGGAGTACTCGTTTCGCTGTGCGGCAAAAAATCGCTGAACGTCTTGTCCGCCGGAATGCATCCGGCCGCAAGGCACAAAACCAGCAATACGGGAACGATACATTTCAGCCAGCGTGTCATAATAAAACACCTCAATTGTCTGTGGATAGAATGAAAAATAAAATGCCGCGCACCCATTCTTTGATCCGGCTTCTCCGAACGGTTCCCGGGCAGGTAGCTCCTCTCAGGTATCCCTGCGGCACATCGGTGGTTCCACTTAATGCTGCTTCCGTCAGGATCTGACATGGTTCACGGACACCGATTGCACAGGACCCGAAATTCAACACTCCTTACACGAGCCTGCTTCACAGAAGGCCGACCGAGGAACGGGAATTCCACCCTGCTGTAGCGGATTGCAGGTTCAGGGCACCGCTAACTCCCCGTCTAGCGCGGCAAACTGTATTCAAGTTACTGCATTTCATTTTACACGTTTTTTGCGCCCGATGCAAGGGCATTCATTCCAACCGGCAAATCGCCCAATCGGCGGCCGTGCGGACGCACTCTTCCCCGTGGTTCAACAGCTTTCTGATATCCGGCAGGTACTCGCGTTTGCCCGCTTTCGCCGCCAAAACGGCCGCCTGCGCGTAAAGGCGCCCGTGGCTCGCCATGTTTTTCCCCAGCAGCGTCTTCGCCTCCTGGAGCTGCCCTTTCAGCAGCCTGTCCAGAGCGACCGCCTCGCGGATATGCGCGTCTTCCGTTTTCACGGGAATATGTCCGTTGCGCGGGCATACCTGCTGGCATATCTCGCATCCCAGCAGTCCGGGCAGCGCGCACATCACCCATTCAGGCATAGGCTGTCCGTCGAGATAAGCGCGTATGCAGCGCTGCCAATGGAATCCGCGCGCGTCGATCGCGCCCGTAGGGCAGGCGCGTATGCAGGCGTCGCATCCGCCGCACGTCTGATCCTTTGCGGGAACGCCGGAAAAGCAGTCAAACGCGCACTCCGTGACCGCCGTATACGCGGCCACACGCGTGCCCCACTCCCCAAAGCACGTCAGTCCCGACAGCACCGGCTGACCGGCGCCCAGTGCCCGCGCCAAAGCGGCGACGGGCAGCTCTGCATGCTCGGCCCGTATGCCAGCAGCGTTGAGTACCCGCACGAATTCTCTGAACGAATGATAGCCGCTGTTGGATGCTTCATAGTACCCGGGAAGCTGGTCGCGGTACGGGCGATACGCGTAAATGCCCAAAAGCATGCTCTTTGCCCATGGAAACGCTTTTTTCGGCTCCGTTTGCATGGCGCGGGCATTCGGATGCAGGCAGCCGTTTCGGCGCGCTTCCTCAACGCCGCAAAAATCCGTGACGGGCATGCTCCACAGGCCCGCAAACCCCAGCTGCTTCGCGTATAGAATCATGTCTTTCTGCTGCATCATTTTCGCCTGCAATAAAGCGGCCTGAAGGCCGCCGTGTCAAATCAGTCGGTTTGCTTTGCGAGCATTTCCTTGGTTTTCATGAGCCGCGTCTGGTTGCCGCGCTCGTTCTCGTCCAATTTCATGCGAATCTTTCGAATAGCTTCGGTAAACTGCGGGATCATTACATGCTCCAGCGCGTTCACGCGGCGGCGGGTCTTTTCGATTTCATCCGCGAGACGTTTTGCCACCCTCTCCGCTTCCGCCAGTTCCATCAGCAGCGGCAGCAATTCGCCCAAAGCCTGTACCGCGGCGTCCAGCTCGGCAGACGTCGTCACAAAGCCGTACGGAAGATTCGTCTTTTCGTCGGCCTGCATTTCTATCCGCGGCATTTCGAGCCCTAAGATATACTGCTTTTCCACGCTGATCTGCGCCGAACGCGCGGGATACATCAGCGCTTCCTCGATCTGCGCGTCGCTCATCATAGCGCGCGCCAGAACGAAGCTCTTCATCGCCTGCGCCAGTTTCGTTTCCACTTCCTCGCGCAGCTCTTTGTTGCGGCGGACATATCCGATGAAGCGGCGCACCATTTCGTCGCGCTTATCCTTCATCATCTTATGGCCGCGCTCGGCAACGAGCTTTCGTCGCTTCAGGTTGGAAAGCTCCATACGCGTCGGTTTGTAATTCAAACTGGCCACGTTTATTCCTCCTTGGGAAGGTAACGCTCGATATACTCGTCGCGGATGCGCTTCAGTTCGTTCACCGGCAATATCGACAGCAGCTTCCAGCCAATATTCAGCGTCTCTTCTATCGTGCGGTCCGTATAATACCCCTGCGAAACGTACTCGTTCTCAAACGCGTCCGCAAACTGCGCATACAGTTTATCCACCGGCGACAGCGCCGCGTCGCCCAGTATGACCGCAAGCTCTTTCGCTTCCTTTCCCCTGGAATACGCCGCAAAGAGCTGGTTCATGGTGTCCGCATGATCCTCGCGCGTCTTGCTGCGGCCGATGCCCTTGTCCTTTAAGCGGGAAAGCGAAGGCAGCACGTTGATCGGCGGCATGATGCCCTTTCGGTAAAGCTCGCGCGAAAGGATGATCTGTCCTTCCGTGATATAGCCCGTCAGATCCGGTATGGGATGCGTCACATCGTCCTCCGGCATGGACAGGATCGGTATCATCGTGATGGAGCCCGGATTGCCCGATATCCTTCCCGCGCGCTCGTACATCGTCGCAAGGTCGGTATAGAGGTAGCCGGGGTAGCCGCGGCGGCCGGGGACCTCCTTGCGGGCGGCGGATACTTCGCGCAGCGCTTCGGCGTAGTTCGTGATGTCCGTGATGATGACCAGCACGTGCATCCCCATGTCGTACGCCAGATACTCCGCCGCAGTAATCGCCATGCGCGGCGTCGCGATGCGCTCGATCGCCGGATCGTTCGCAAGATTGATAAACACCACGGATCTTTCGATCGCGCCGGTCTTTTTGAAATCGCTGATAAAGAAATCCGACTCTTCAAACGTGATGCCGACCGCGGCAAACACCACCGCGAATTTGTCGTCCGTACCCAGCACCTTTGCCTGACGCGCGATCTGCGCCGCCAGGTTCGCGTGCGGCAGGCCGGAGCCGGAAAACACCGGCAGCTTCTGACCTCGCACCAATGTGTTCAGTCCGTCTATCGCGGAAATACCCGTCTGGATAAACTCGGACGGATAGTCGCGCGCCGCCGGATTGATGGGCGCGCCGTTGATGTTCATACGCTTTTCCGGTATCAGCGGCGCTCCGCCGTCGATCGGTCTTCCCATCCCGTCAAATACGCGGCCGAGCATATCCGGCGCAACGCTCAATTCGATGGAATGCCCTAAGAACCGCGCTTTGGCGTCGCTGATTTTAAGTCCCTGCGACCCTTCGAAGAGCTGAAGCAGCGCCTTATCGTCCCGAACTTCCAGCACGCGTCCGCGGCGGATCTCCCCGTTTTTCTGCTCGATCTCCACCAGCTCGTCGTATTTCACGCCCGCCACGTCTTCCACAAGCATCAGCGGGCCAACGACTTCCGTGATCGTACGGTATTCTTTACGCATATTCGGCGCCTCCTGTCAGTGCAGCATATTGCGCCTGCATATCCTGCATGATCTGTTCATATCTGGTCTGCATCTTAAGTTCCGGCGTATACTTCATCCTGCCGATCTCGTCGCGGACAGGCAGGGTAATGATCTTTTCAAAGGACGCGTCGGCTTCCAGCGCCGCAACGCCTCTGGAGTAATACTCCAATATGACCTTCAGCATCATGTACTGCTTCTTCGGCGACGTATAGGTGTCCACGTTGTCAAAGGCGTTCTGATGCAGGTAGTCCTCACGGATCGAGCGCGTAGCTTCCAGAGTCAGGCGGTCTCTGTGCGAAAGCGCGTCGATGCCCACCAGACGCACGATCTCCTCCAGCTCGTTTTCTTCCTGCAACAGATTCATGGTCATACGCACCATCGCCGCCCAATCCGCCGCGACGTTCTCGTTGAACCAGTCTTCGAGCCGATCCAGATACAGCGAGTACGACTGTAGCCAATCGATCGCGGGGAAATGGCGCGCATAAGCGAGCTTAGAAGAAAGTCCCCAGAAAACCTTTACAATTCGCAGCGTTGCCTGCGAAACGGGCTCGGAAATATCACCGCCCGGCGGGGAGACCGCGCCGATCGCGGAGATCGCGCCGGTACGTCCTTCACTTCCCAGCGCCTGCACGATCCCCGCGCGCTCGTAAAACTCCGCCAAACGGCTGGAAAGGTAAGCGGGATAGCCTTCTTCGCCGGGCATTTCCTCCAGGCGTCCACTCATTTCGCGCAGCGCTTCCGCCCAGCGTGACGTGCTGTCCGCCATGATCGCAACTTTATAACCCATGTCGCGGAAATACTCCGCAATCGTGATTCCCGTGTAAATCGAGGCTTCACGCGCCGCCACCGGCATGTCGGACGTATTCGCGATCAGCACGGTGCGCTTCATCAGCGACAGGCCCGTGCGCGGATCCTTCAGCTCCGGAAACTCCATCAGTACGTCCGTCATCTCGTTCCCGCGTTCGCCGCAGCCGATATAGACGATGATATCCGCATCCGCCCATTTTGCCAGCTGATGCTGCACGACCGTCTTGCCGCTTCCGAACGGGCCGGGCACGGCGGCTACGCCGCCTTTCGCCACGGGGAACAGCGTGTCGATCACGCGCTGACCCGTGATCATCGGTTCGTCCGGCGGGAGCTTTTTCGCGTAAGGCCTTCCCTTTCGCACCGGCCAGCGCTGCAGCATCGGCAGCTCAAGCGGGCCCTTTTCCGTATCCAGCCGCGCGATCGGCTGCACGATGTTCGCGTCGCCCTCGTATATCCACGCCAGCGTACCGGAAACCCCCGGCGGCACCATGACTTTGTGCAGGACCGCAGGGGTTTCCTGCACGGTCCCCAGAATATCTCCTGCCGTCAGCGTGTCGCCCACCTTCGCCGCGGGGACAAACTTCCACAGCTTTTCGTGGTCAAGCGAATCGACCACGATACCGCGTGTGATCCGGTCACCCGCCTTTTCATATATCTTGTTGAGCGGCCTCTGAATGCCGTCGTAAATCGATTCGATCAATCCCGGCGCCAGCTCCACGGAAAGCGGCATGCCCGTGCTGAACACGGGTTCGCCGGGGCCGATGCCGCCCGTTTCTTCGTATACCTGTATGGACGCCTCGTCGCCGCGCAGCTCGATGACTTCGCCGATCAGCTGCTTCTCGCTCACGCGCACAACGTCGAACATCTGTACCTCCGCCATGCCGCTCGCTACGATCAGAGGACCCGAAACCTTCTTTATCGTGCCTTGCATTCGCCTTTTACCTTCCTTCCGAGAATAGGATGTCTGCGCCGATCGCTTTTTCGACATTCCGCTTCAGTTCTTCCATTCCCACGCCGGTCGTGCCGCTGATGCCCGGCACCGGAACGATCGAGGGAAACGCCTGCTCGCGGTAGCGATCCATCGCCTCCGCACAGCCCGTATAAAGCTGTTCCGTAATAAAGATCACGCTGTATCCGTCGCGCGCCATCTGGTGAAGCTGTTTGGACGCCTCTTCCGCATCCGCCGCAAAAAACACATCCAAACCGATGGACTTAAACAATAAAACCGAATCCCTGTCGCCCAGAACGCCTATCTTAGCCATACAGTTCACGCAGCCTTTCCGTGATGACCCGATTGTCCAGCCCGTTGAGCTTTGCGGTGAAAATCAGCCGCAAGCATTTTTCCTCCTGCTCGCGCGCCAGCAAATAACCGACAATGGGCTCCAGCGACGCCGGGCCGTACTTCCGGCGCTTATAAATCCCCATCAAATGATCGTCCCGCGCTTTTTCCAGCGCGCCGATGCGTCCCGTCTCCGCCGCCTGCGCGAGCCCCTGCGCGATAGCCGCGCCGGCGGGCCCCGTCGCCAGGAGCTTTTCCATGCCGTCCTCCGGCAGATCAAACGCGGACAAAAGCGTGCTTTTGGAAAGGTTGCCGGCGGGAAGCAGCTTCCCGCTCAGATCCGCCTTTGACGCGCCCATATGCTTCATGCGGAGAAGGATCAGTACGTTATTGAAATCCGCCATCGCGCGGAACCACTCCAGCGCCGCGGCGTTTTTGTGTTGTTTCAGCACGTCGAACGCATGCGTCAGGTACGCATTGTCGAGCGTCACGGATATCAACTGCGGCTCCTTTTGCGTAAAAAGCGTCAGCTCCAGCAGCTCCAGCGCGTTGCGAAAATCCTTCGGCAGATCCCGATAATCCCTGTCGCGCACGGCGCGTGAAAGCAGCTCGTTCGCGTATACGCCGCCGGCCAGCAAGCGCGGTTCCTGCTGCGCTTCGAGCAATCTGGCTTTGATGAGCATTTTCAGATTGAGCATGTCCGTGCGCAGCAAAAACAGGTTCGTCACCTCGGGCTCCGGCGAAACCGCTTTTACGATCGCCGCCGCCTTCTCTCGCTCCCGCTCTATCAAAAGCTCGCATTCCGCCGCAGCGGCGTCCGGCATGTCCCCATAACCGGTTTCATGCAGTAAACGCATGGCGTCGTCAATGCTGCTGTCGGCAATGCGCATCATCCGTTCGCGCCCGATCAGCCCATTTTCCAGCGCCCTTATGCGAGCTACCGCATAATAATAACTCGACTGTGGCATGCGTCACCCTCCTGCGTCATTGAAACAGTATCCCTGCGACCTCGGATTCCCGTTCCTCTCTCATTTCGTCCAGGATCGCCCGGAAAGAGCAGTTCTTCTCATAACCCTTTCCGATCAGAAGGAACCCGTGTTCTATGTCCGTCGTTTCGTCGGACAGAATCAGTTCTTCCTTCCCCTGTTCCCGCAACGTCTGCTGCACCTGCGGCAGCGCTTTTCCGATCAGCGCGCGCTCCGCGGCGGCGCAAACAAGCGTTTCTCCGCCGTCGGATTCCTGCAGCAGCATATGGACGATCACCTTTTCGCGCGCGTCGTCGTCCAGTGCGCACAACGCCTCATAGGTCCCGGCAAAAGCCGCCTCGACGACCTCTCTGCGCGCAGCCAGAGCGTCCTTGCGCGCCTCCAGCTCCGCGTTCATGCGGCTTCGGTCCATCACCGCGGCTACATCGGCGTTCAGCTTTCGCGTATCCTGCATACGCAGGTTCAGCATATGCTTTTCCCCCGCCTGCACGATGTCGTCGCACTGCGCCTTCGCCTGCTGTGCCGTCTCTTCCGCCTGCGCCCGCGCGTCGGCAAGTATGCGTTCCATCAGCTTTTCCGCGCTGTTTTTCACATCGTCATTCGCCATGGTCGTTCTCCTATGCAGCTGACGCCGATCAGGCGATCGTCACGCCGTTGACCAACAGGAACGAAATGAGCAACGCAAACACGGCATACGTTTCGACCATGACCGTCATGATCAAAGCCTTGCCGGATTCTTCCGGCCGCTTAGCGACGATCCCGATGCCTGCGGCAGCCGTTTTTCCCTGTGCGATGCCGGACAAAAGTCCGCCAAGCGCGATGGGGAGCGCTGCGCACAAAAGCTGCAGGCCCTGCGTGAAATCGGGCGTGATCGCCGCGCCACCTAAGAGTCCCGCCTTGCTGGCGATCACGAACGCGATCAGCAGACCGTAGATTCCCTGCGTGCCCGGTAAAAGCTGGAGGACTAAGCAGGAGCCAAACTTATCCGGATCTTCCGAAACAACGCCCGCGGCAGCCTGACCGGCCAGCCCAACGCCAATCGCCGAGCCCACACCGGCAAGGCCGGCAGCGACTGCGGCACCCAATGCGGCTAGAATAACGCCCCAATCAAAAACCATTTATCGATCCTCCTCAATGAAATCTTTTTTACTTACACGGCTGCGATACGCGCACATGTTTTGTCTTATAGGCAAGCGGCTTAAACTCCCTGCCGCCGGGTTCATAGAATTTGCCGTAGAACTCGATATACTGCAGCCTCGCGCAATGCACGAACGCGCCCAGCGTATTGATCGCCACATTGAACAGATGTAGCGCAACCAACAGCACGACCGCCACGAGCGTGCCCAGGATATTCAATATCACGCTGGGCGACCCCATCAGCATGCTGCAGAGCATGTTGAACACCGTCGCGATCACGCCCGTCGCAATCCCCAGCGCGAACAGACGCGCATAGGAAAGGATGTCCGAAAGATAGCTCGTCACCTGATACAGCTCGCCGAGCCCCGACGCCACCCTTTTTGCGGGATTGCGTTTCGCGCGGCCCTTCATGAACAATATCATGGCGGCGCCGAGGCACGCCATAACGATGCCGACCGTCGAAACCGCGGGCACCAGCGCGAACAGAAGAAGCCCCGCAATGATGAGCAGCCACGAGATGTTGTCGAACACCGCCGTCTGCCAATCGCCGTGCTTGAAGCTTTGAGATATCTTCAATATCAAACCGAATATGATATGCAGCAGGCCCAGTCCGAAACACAGGAACAGCATGTTGATCGGATTGGCCATCGGATCGATCAGCAGCGGGAATACATTGTTCGTACCGAATATCACGTCGAAATCCAGTCCGAAAAACGTGCCGATCAAAAATCCCCATATGATGGTCGAAATCCCGGCGTGCAGTACGACCCGTGCGATCGAGCCGGTCATCCCGGCAGGCTTGACGAATTTTATGAACAACCAGCAGCCGAGCGTCAATATCAGGCCGTACCCCGTGTCGCTGAGCATCATGCCGAAAAGCAGGAAATAAAACGGCGCCATGTACGGCGTGGCGTCGACACCGTTGACCGGATTCGGACGGGAATACAGATTCGTCACCGCCTCGTAGGGTTCGATGAGCTTCTTGTTTTCCACCACCGAGGGCGGCACTTCGTCCTCCTGCGGATCGTTCCATCCCATCCAGTAAACGTCCGTAACGTCTTCGATGGCCGCGCGTACCAGCTCTTCCTGATCGGAACGCGCCCAGCCCTCCAGCACAAAAGTCGTCTCGGTTTCTCCGAACGCCGTACGCGCCTGCTCACGGTCACGCTCGATCGCGGCGGCGTCCGCCGCGGCGGCTATTTTGTCGCGCGCCTGGCTCTTTTCCCTGATCTGTTCCAGTAAAGCGGCTTCCTGCGCGTGCCCTTCATCGACCTGCTCGTAAAGCCGCACGACAGCCTCTTTGGGCGTCCCGGGCATATTCGGAAACGCATAAGCTGTCCAGTCGCAGCCCTTGAGCGCTTCATCGACATAATGCGTTTCGTCTTTATGGCAGGTGATCAGTACGGCGCGCGCCGTTTCACCGCCCAGCACTTCCACCACGGCGTGGCCTGAAAGTTCATCCAGTCTGGAAATCTGCTGGGCTTTCAGGAGGCCCGTATAAAAACGCACGTTTTCCGTGGGCTTTACATCGCTCATCTTTACGTCCAGATTCGTCCAGGGCATGAGCGTTTCTATCAGCATATGATCCTTGTCCAGCGATGTGCGGACGCTCATCAACTGCGCCGAAAGCTTTTCGAGCTCGCCGCTCAGCTGTAAAGCGGGTTCCATCTCCTCCCGCAGGTCCGTAAGCGTCGCTTCCGGCTTCGCAGCCAGCATCGGCTTCTTTTTCACATACGGCTTGGCCAGATTGAGCGCGTTGTTGAGCGACTGTACCTTTTCTTCCGCCTGAACGAATGCGGGCAGTCCGCTGCGCGCGCTGTCCTCGCGGCTGATGATCTCAACTGCCGCGATCGCCTGAAGCGCCTGTATGATCTGCTCTTCCTCGCTCTTAAGCGCGACGAGCGTCAGCCTTTTCATGGGCACGATCATAATGTCCCCACAATCCTTCCCAAAAGGTATTCTACCGCTTCCGGCACTTTTTCGCGCGCACGCTCGCACTGTTCGGCAGTCTGGCGCATGCGCGCCTCATAGACCTCCCGCGCTTTCTGTTCGCCTTCTGTCTGCGCGTTTTCCAACGCCTTTTTTCTGTAATCGTGCCAACTCGCCCGATATGCCTCCATGTCTTCCTGTGTCTTTGCCCGTGCGGCCGCGACCGCTTCGCGCCCCGACGCAGCCGCGTCCTGACGGATCTGTTCCGCTTCCTTTTCGACGCGGGTCACTTCTTCAATAATAGAGCTCAAATGATCGCCCCCTTATCCGTTCATTCAAACGCCCGTTTCATAAGCGCTGATCTTGTCGATACGCCTCTGATGCCTTCCGCCTGTGAACGGCGTTTCCAGCCAGACGTCCGCGATCGCCTTTGCCATTTCAATGCCGATCACGCGCTCGCCCATCGCCAGCACGTTCGTATCGTTGTGCTCGCGCGTCAGGCGCGCGGAAACCGGCTCGCTGCAAAGCGCACAGCGCACGCCGCGCACTTTGTTCGCGGCGATGCTCATGCCGATCCCCGTGCCGCAGATGAGGATTCCCCGATCAAACTGACCGCCGCTTACCGCCTCGCCCACGGGAATGGCAAAGTCGGCGTAATCCACGCTGTTTTCGTTGTGACAGCCAAAGTCCTGAACCGTGTGCCCCTTATCTTTCAGATAAGCCGCCAAAATCTGCTTATACTGGTACCCGCCGTGATCGCTCGCTATGGCAATTCTCATTCTTCTGCTCCTCCCCACAAAGTGTCCAGACGCATCAGTACCTTATGAATCATTTCCTCTATTTGCTTTGCCGTTTCCCTATACACTTCGTCCGACTGTCCGTAAGGGTCCGGAATATCCGCATCCGTGCCCTCCGCAAAGCCGCGCAGCGTATGCATCTTCTCTTTTTCCTCGGGGCATACGGACTGCATCCAGAATAAATGCCCCGTTTCCAAAGCGAGTATGAGGTCGGCGCGCTGCACCAGCTCCAAAGAGAGTCGCTGTGCGCTGTGCGCCGTATCCGAAATGCCCATGGCCTCAAGCGCGCGCACGGACGGCAGCGACATCGGCGCATTTTCGGCGGCCATGATTCCCGCCGAAATCACGTCCACGTTTCCGGATAAATTGGGATATTCTTTCAACGCATGGCGCATGATCGCTGCAGCCATGGGGCTGCGGCACGTATTGCCGGTACAGACAAACAACACGGTTTTCACTCTTACACCACTCACTTTTACGCTTGTATCGTACAAAACCCCGCCGCGCGCAGCAGCCGGTTCATAAACGCGAGGCCCGCTTCCTCCGCGGGAATGCCTTCCGCGAATATGACGTCCGCATCGTTCTCCACGCCGCGCAGCTGCGCAAAGAGATTTGCGCACATACTTTCGGGGGCTGATTTACTGCCTATTATAACACATGATCTGCCTCGGTACAACGCCTGCGTTTCTTCGGCCGCGAATATAACGCAGTTTTTCCCCCGCTGCTCTTCTTTCGCATATTCCTGCAAGATCTTGTCCGCGACCGCCCGCGCTTCGCCCGTGACGACGACGACCTGCGCGTTCGGCGCATAATGCTTGTGCTTCATGCCGGGCGACGCCGGCGTTTCGTTTTCCGGCAGCGGAGATAAAATGCTCTTATCCAACCGCACCTCGCCCAGCACCGACCGCAGCATGGAAAGCGTGACCGCGCCCGGGCGCAGGACGGTAGGCACGCCCGTCATCGAGAGGACGGTCGATTCGACGCCGACCCTGCAGGGTCCTCCGTCGATGATCAGCGGGATCTTCCCGTCCATATCCATGAGGACATGCTGCGCCGTCGTCGGGCTGGGACGCCCCGACAAATTCGCGCTCGGCGCGGCGATCGGCCGTTCCGCGGCGCGGATCAGCGCAAGCGCCGTCTTCTGCGCGGGCATGCGCACGGCTACCGTGTCCAGCCCCGCGCTCACCTCCGAAGGCACCTGTTCCGTCTTCCGGTATACGATCGTCAGCGGCCCCGGCCAAAACGTGTCCATCAGCCGCAGAATCTGCGTCGGGACGCCGTCCCACAGTTTTTTCACGTCGTTCTTTCTGGCGACATGCAGGATAAGCGGATTGTCGTTCGGTCTGCCCTTCGCCTCGAAAATGCGCAGCACGGCCTCCGGATCCAAACCGTTTGCGCCGAGTCCGTAAACCGTTTCCGTTGGGAACGCCACGAGCTGCCCTTCGCGGATGAGCCGTCCGCCCCACTGCGTGCCCGCCGTTTCCGTCTGTTTTGCGTCTATGATCTGTGTTTGCATATCATTCCTGTCCGGAGGACAGCTGCGCCGCCCGATCCGCCATGATCAGCGCGTCGATCATCTCGTCCATCTCTCCGTCTAAAAACTGTTCCAATTTGTAAAGCGTCAGGCCGATCCGGTGATCCGTCACCCTTCCCTGCGGGAAGTTGTAAGTGCGGATGCGCTCGCTCCGGTCGCCAGAGCCGACAAGGCTCCTTCGCGCGCTCGCGAGCTCCGTGTCCTGCTGCGTGCGGTAATAATCGTAAAGGCGGCTTTTCAGCACGCGCATGGCCTTTTCCTTGTTTTTGAGCTGCGATTTCTCGTCCTGACAGGAGACGACGATCCCCGTCGGAAGGTGTGTGATGCGGATGGCCGATTCGGTCTTGTTGACGTGCTGGCCGCCCGCGCCGCTGGAACGATAGGTGTCTATGCGCAGATCGGTATCACGAATTTCGACGTCCACATCCTCCACTTCCGGAAGGACGGCGACCGTAGCGGCGCTCGTATGGATTCGTCCCTGCGACTCCGTTTCGGGCACCCGCTGCACGCGGTGCACGCCGCTCTCGTATTTCAGGCGGCTGTACGCCCCGCTTTTCCCGCCAAGGGAGATCACGACTTCCTTTACGCCGCCCATATCGGTCAGGTTATTGGTGATGTACTCCACGCGGTAGCCCTGTCTTTCGGCGTACCTGAGATACATCCGCAGAAGATCCGCGCCGAAAAGCGCCGCTTCTTCCCCGCCGGTTCCCGCGCGCACCTCCACGATCACATCCTTGTCATCGTTCGGGTCTTTGGGCAGCAACAATATCTTCAATTCATTCTCGATCTTCTCACACAGCGCCTGCTGTTCCATCAGTTCCGCATGCACGAGCTCCTTCATCGCCGCGTCCAGCGGTTCCTCCAGCATCTGCCGGCATTCCTCCAACGCGCCGGCCGCCGTTTCGTAGGCGTCGTATTTTTCCACCAGTTCCGCCAAAGACGCGTGTTCCTTTATCATCTCGCGCCAAGCCTGCTGGTTCTCCATGGCGTCGGGTTTTGCAAGACGCTCTTCCAGCTCCTGATAGCGCGTTTTCATGCCTTTCAATTTTTCCAGCATACGCTTTTAACCTCCATCCTCCAGCGTCCGCACCTGTTCGCCGCACACGCGCGTGACATGCTCGCGCGCCGCATTCAGCTGCTTCTCGACCGAAGCCTGATCCGTCACCAAAGACGTGTCCTGATAGGCAGGCAATACCTGATGCAGCGTCCTTCCGTCCACCTTGCCGCGCACGCACAGCAGCGGCAGATACGCCGCGTCATAAAGGCGCACGCTCCCGTCCACATCCTTTTCCAGGGTCAGCTGCACGAACAGGCCGTAATTCTTCGGAGCGGGCGACATGTTTGAAATGAAATTCGCCATCGAATACGCGACCAGCCCCGTATACGGGCCGTCTTCACGCTCGACGGTCATGTATTCGATCGGCTGCACCACATGCGGATGCGAACCGATGATCGCGTCCACGCCGTTTTCGAACAGCCATTTCGCGGTCTTCCTCGTCGACGAGGTCGGCGCGTCCATGAACTCTTCGTCCCAGTGTTCAAAGGCGATGATGAATTCCGCTCCCGCCTGTCGGCAAAGCGCGATATCCTCTAAGATTGCCGTTTTATCGTTCAGCCGCGCTACGAAGTAGGCGCGCTGATCCGAAGGAATCATGCTTTCGTTTCGGTTGACGCTGAATGTGTGCGCGATGATCCCGACGCGAATGCCGTTGACCACCGCCACGCGCGCCGTCGCGCGATCCTCCTCGGACAAATACGTGCCCGCGCGCATGATTTCAAGAGCATCCAGAGTCTCCATCGTGCGTACCAGACCGGCGGCGCCGCGATCCAGACAATGGTTGTTCGCCGTGGTCAGCACGTCAACGCCGGAGGCCTTTAAGCCGCGCGCGAGCGCGTCCGGCGCGTTGAACGTCTGGCGCGGGCGGACCGTCGCTGCCGGCGCTTCGCCTTCTGCGCCCTGCGCGGCTTCTGCCGCCGGCACAGCCGCGGGCGCAGGCCCGGAATACCCCGCTTCCTCCCCCGCTAAGGGCGTTTCCAGATTCGCGCACATCAGGTCCACGCTCTCAAACAACGGCTGCATTTTCGTGAAGCTGGGCCGAAAATCGTAATCCTGCAGCGCTTTGTTCCACGCGCCGCTCACCTGGCTCTGCATCACCATAACGTCCCCCACCGCGCCGATCGTCGCGTAGACGGGCACGGGTTCGGGCGTAGGCGTGATCTCAGGCGTCGGTTCCGGAGTCGCGGGAATGCTCGGCGTCGGAGCAGGAGTCGCCGCAGGCGCCGGAGTTTCGTAGATTTCCAGCGCCTCTGTCCGCACAGGTTGAGACTGCGCAAATGGCTGACAGCCCGCCGCGAAAACGATCACAGCGAGCAGAAGCGCTATCCACCACAGTTTTTCCCTTTTCATGCGCACACCTCGACCACCCGGTCTATTCCCGCTACGTCTTTTATGACCTGCACGGCTCCGTCAAACATGGCGCCGACCGTTTGCGCCTGCCCCATGCCGACCTCCATCAAAAGCGTTCCGCCCGCCGCCAGCCGCGGTTTGTACGCCGCGGCGATGCGCCGGTAAAAATCCAGTCCGTCCGCGCCCCCGCAGAGCGCAAGCGCAGGCTCCCACGCGACCTCTGGCTGCAGGGCGTTCATATCTTCCGCGCTCAAATACGGCGGATTACAAACGATCAGATCGTAACGCGACGTGATATTTTCAAAAAGGTCGCTCTGCACCGTCTCCGCTTCCACGCCGTTTCGCAGTGCGTTGCTGTGCGTCAGTTCGAGACAAGCGGGCGAGATGTCCGCCGCGGTCAACCTGAGGTTCCCCAGCCGCGCCAGCGCGACGCCGATGCACCCGCTTCCGCAGCACATGTCCAGCACCGTGCGGTAATTTTTCTCTTTTGCCAGGCGCAGCGCCCGTTCACAGAGCGTTTCCGTATCCTGACGCGGGATCAGTACGCCCGGCCGGACGGTAAAATCCAGCCCCATGAACCCCCAGCTGCCCAAAATATACTGCAGCGGCTCGCCTTTTAAACGGCGGTCGATCAGCACGTTCAAGCGCTCGCGCTGCGGCTGCGTCCAAAGCTGCCGCGCATGTTCGACCCAATGCGCGGGTTCGATATCTAATACGAAACACAACAACAGCCGCGCCTGCTGCGCGGCTTCTTCATGGGCGACAGGCGACAATCTGCTTGCCGCCTCGCGCCAGATATTCATAGTCGTATTCTCCGTCATTGGCCGGATGAGGCCGCAGCCGCCTCGCCCTGCTGCCCCTGCATGGACTGCATCGCGCGCTGAAAAGCCGTGATCGCCACTTCGAGCATGCTCTCATCGGGCTCCTTCGTCGTCAGCCGCTGCAGCGCCACGCCCGGCGCCCGCACGATGCGCGCCAACAGATTGTTCGATTTCGCCGCCAGCTTCAGCACCTCGTAGGATATGCCGGCAACGACCGGAATAAAGAGGATGCGCGTGAGCAAGCGGACGAAGAAGTTCGCGTTCCAGCCGACCATGGCAAAGAACAGAATGCTGATCGCCATTACAAGGAACAGGTAATTCGTCCCGCAGCGCGGGTGAAAGCGAGAATAAGCCTTCGCGGTTTGCGGCGTCAGTTCGGCGCCGTGCTCGTAGCAGGCGATCGTTTTATGCTCCGCTCCGTGATACATGAACACCCGCTTCACGTCCTTCATCAGCGAAATCGCGGCGATGTATCCAAGGAAGATCAGCAGCCGCACTACGCCTTCGATCAGGCTCTTCCAGATGGTCACTAGCTCGGAACCATGTAATATCCAACTGCTGATCAGCTGCGGCAGCACAAAAAAGATGCCGATAGCCAATATAAGCGCAATCACGACCGCAAATCCGGTCGCAATTTTTTCGACGGGCTTCCCCGTTTTTTGCGCCAGCCAGCGTTCAAACTTGCTCGGCTCTTCCTGCGCCGCCTCGTCCCCGTACAGCTCGGCGGACGCGCTGATGGTCTTTACGCCCACGACCAGAGATTCGATAAACGATACGACGCCGCGGATGATCGGCCAGCCGTAAACGGTGCCCTTCTTGGCCTTCGATTCATAAGGCTTATATTCCGTAACGATCGTTCCGTCTGCGCGGCGTACCGACATGGCTATGCCCTTCGGCGCTTTCATCATTACGCCTTCCATGACGGCCTGCCCGCCGATAGAACAGATCTTCGTCTCCTGTTTTGACTTCGCATTGAATAGCACGTTGTTTCTCCTTGCCCCCGATTTCTCTCGGTAAGCAGTATTATAACATATTATAAACGTTTCTTCCACATACGGCCTCGAATTTTCCGTACAACAAAAAGCCTTTCACTTTTCGTAAAAGGCTTCCCGTCTTTCCGTTATTTGTGATTACATGCCGTAACGCTTCTTGAAACGATCGACACGTCCGCCGCTGTCCACCAGTTTCTGCTTGCCGGTGAAGAACGGGTGGCATTTCGAACAGATTTCGACCTTCAGTTCCGACTTGACGGAGCCGGTCTTAAACGTTTCGCCGCAAGCGCAGCGCACCACAGCTTCGCCATAATTCGGATGGATATCCTTTTTCATTTCATTTCATCCTTTCATGTTCACACACTACGGTGGACATTATATAACACATCCACAGTAAAAATCAACAGTGATTTTCAGAATTATTTATTCACTCGCGTTCCGCTGGTGTAGCCTTCCTTTTCGTATATGCTCACCCAGTCCTTGAGCTTGGATAAAAATTCCTCGTTCGTGCTCGTCTTATCCAGCATGCTGATGAACTGTTCCGTCACATCCGCCGGATTCCCGCCGGACAGCACGCGGCGGATCGTGTAGACGCCTTCCAGCTCTTCCTTGCTCAGGAGCAGTTCTTCCCGCCGTGTCCCGGACTTATAGATGTCGATCGCGGGGAATATCCGCTTTTCGCTCATCTTCCGATCCAGGTGGATCTCCATGTTGCCGGTGCCCTTGAATTCCTCGTACACGATATCGTCCATACGGCTGCCCGTTTCGACGAGCGCCGTCGCGATGACCGTCAAGCTGCCGCCGTTTTCGATATTGCGCGCGGCGCCGAAGAACCGCTTGGGCTTATGCAGCGCTCCCGGATCCATGCCGCCCGAGAGCGTACGTCCCGTCGGCGGTATGGAAAGGTTGTATGCGCGCGCAAGGCGCGTCAGACTGTCCATCAAAATGACGACGTCTTTCCCCTGCTCAACCAGACGCATCGCGCGTTCCAAAACCATTTCCGCCACGCGCGTGTGGTGCTCCGGCAGTTCGTCAAACGTAGAGTACAGCACTTCGCCGTTGATGGAGCGCTGCATGTCCGTCACCTCTTCCGGGCGCTCGTCGATCAGCAGTACGATCAGTTTTGCATCCGGATGGTTGGTCGAGATGCCGTTTGCAATGCTTTTGAGCAACGTCGTTTTGCCCGCTTTCGGCTGCGCCACGATCATGCCGCGCTGACCCTTTCCGATCGGCGCGATCAGGTCGATCAGGCGGATGGCCAAATTCTGGTTGGGTTTCCCCTCGCATTCCAGCGTCAGGCGTTCATTGGGATACACGGGCACCAGCGATTCAAAGGGTTTTCTGTCCAGAACGTTCTCGGGCGCCTCGCCGTTGATGGCGGTAATATACAGGAGCGCCAGGAAGCGTTCCCCCTCCTTGGAAGGACGGGTCTTTCCCGTTACCAAGTCTCCCGTTTTCAGGGCGAATCTGCGGATCTGCGCGATGGAGACGTAAACATCGCGGTTGCCGGGAAGATAGTTTTCCGAGCGCAAAAACCCGTATCCGTCTGGCAGCACCTCTAAAACGCCCTCGGCGTCTCCGCAATCGCCGCCCTGCAGCAATTCCGGCACGGCAGGGTTACTCGTCCCGTATTCTTTGTTGTAATAGCCGGTATCCCTGCGGAACCTGCGGGAATCGTCTTCCACCTCGTGTTCGACGGGGAATCCCGCCGGCTGCTGCGGATACTGCGGCTGATAGGCAGGCTGGTAAGCCGGCTGGTACGCGGGGGTCGGCGACTGTGTATTGTAATACGACGAACGGCGTTCGTAGTTGCTTTGCTGATTATAGTACGGCCTGCGCTGCGGCTGCTGAAAGTTCCCGCTGTACTGCTGCCGCGGGGGATATGTGTTCTGCCTGGGCTGTTGTTGATAATTGGGCGCAACGTAAGCGGGGCGCTGCTGCGGCCCCGTGTAATCCGCGCGCGGCATCATCTGCTCCTCGTTCTGCATAGGAACAGACGAAACAGCCGGCTGCTCCGGCTGCCTTGTTTCCGCCGCGTCAGTCTCCTCTCCGGGGACCTTCCCACCCGCAGTAATAATATCGATCAATTCATTTTTCCGGTATTTCGTTATGGCTTTTACGCCCTGCAATTTGGCTAATTCCCTAAGATCTGCAAGACTCTTCGCTTCGAGCATTTCTCTGGTCAACGGCAATCTCCTTTCTTAAACTGTCGCAGATGAACAACTTATCCCGTGAAAAATCCAAATCATCATGATATATGAAATCAAAAATCAAATCGTGCGCAACATTGTTTCTCCGCGAGAAGTTCTTTTATCAATATTTACAGCATTCCCATTTTAGACATTTTGAAACAAATTGAATGGCATCGCCTTTTCCTTTCCCGATGCCAACGCAATCAATTTTCTATCGATCAGAATCACACACTTTGCCGGATACGATTTTCAAGCAATCGACCGCGCATATAATTATGATAACTTGTTCCGCCCATCATTGTCAAGGGCATTCTGTCGTGCACACGAACGGCATATAGTAATACAACACTATTCCGAAGCGAAAGGGGAGCCCGTCATGAACGATCGATTAACCGCAGAAATTACGCAGCCGCATATGCGCGCACACAGCATACACATGGACGAACGCGCCCGCATGAGCGTAACGGGCGTAAGCGATGTGGAGAGCTTCAACGAGCAGGAAGTCTGCCTCTCCACGTTGGCAGGGCTATTGCACATCGACGGCAGCGGGCTGCATATCACCAAGCTCAGCCTCGATGAAGGCCATGTGCTTCTGGAAGGCGACATCCTCGCGCTGGAGTACGAGCCCTTGCCCACAGAGCGCCGCGGTCTGTTCTCCCGCGTTTTCCGCTGATGCAGAACACATTGACACAGCCCGCCATCGCGCTCGCGCTGCTCTACGCAGGCGCGCTGCTCGGCGTCCTCTACGATGTCTTCCGCATCCCGCGGCGCGTGTTTTACCGGCGCTTTATCGTAAATCTTCTCGACCTGCTTTTCGTTCTGGCCGCCTGCCTTTTCACGGCGTACAGTTTTTTATTCATTACCGCAGGCGAGGTCCGGCTGTTCGAGTTGGTCCTTTACGCCGCGGGCTTTGCGTTGGAGCAAATATCCGTCAGCTATTTTTTCTTTCGCTTTTGGCACGCGATAAAAGAGCGCTTGCAAAGGACAGATTAAGCATGTATACTTATGCTTAACGAATATGTTCGGAGCAAACCATGAAAAAACGCTGGAAAATCCGAAAAGCGCCGTGCATCGTTCTTGCATGCATTGTGCTTGCGGGCTTCATCGTCGGCATCATTCTCTCTCAGCAGGGTAAACTGAATGCCATCAAAGACGAGCAAAAGCAGCTGCAGGCGGAGCTTGACGCGCTCAAAGTTGAGGAGCAGCGTTTGAATCAGATGCTCGACTACGTGCAGACCGACGGATATCTCTTGCAGTACGCCCGCGAAAAGCTGGGATACACACTGCCTGATGATATCAAATTCTACAAAGACAAATGATCGGCAAGTGATCGTTTGAACAACGTCCATTACGCGCATCTCATTCGAGATGCGCTGTTTACTTAAAGGATATTATGAACTACGAACAAGCGATTGCGGCGATGCAAAACGCGCCGGTATTCCAGACAAAACGCGATCTTACGCGATTAAAACAGGTCCTTGGCGCGATGGGCGATCCGCAGCGCCGTCTTCCGTACATCCATATCGCCGGCACCAACGGAAAAGGTTCCGTCGCCGCCATGCTGCACAGCATATTGTGCCGGGCGGGGTATCGCACGGGACTGTTTACCTCTCCTTACATCCATCGGTTCAACGAGCGCATCCGCGTCAACGACATGCAGATTTCGGACGACGAGGTCGCTTCCGGCGTCACGTTGATTCTCGACACGGCGCAGTCCTGCGGTCAGCCGCTCGCTTTCTTTGACATCGTTACGCTGCTCGGGTTCTGGTACTTTGCCCGAATGCAATGCGACATCGTCGTGCTCGAGACCGGATTGGGCGGACGGCTGGACGCCACGAATGTGATCGAACCGCCGCTGGCGGCCGTCATCACGAGCATCGGCCTCGACCACACGGAGGTCCTGGGCGATACGCTGGAGTCGATCACGATCAACAAATGCGGGATCATCAAATCCGGCTGCGACGTCGTGTGTCCCCCGCTGCCGGACGCCGCAAAGGCCGTCGTCGCCGACGCCTGCGTTCAAAAGGGAGCGGCGCTGCATCACGTCCTTCCCGCCGAAAGCATCTCCCAATCCCTTTCGGGACAGACGATTCGCTGGAAACAGTACCGCAGCCTTCGCCTGTCGCTCCTTGGGATGCACCAGTGCAGTAATGCCGCCGTCGCGCTGGAAACCGTCGACATACTGCGGCAAAAGGGCTGGAGCATATCGGACAGCGTGGTCGAGGCCGGTCTGCATGAAGTCCGTTGGCCGGGACGATTCGAGCTTCTGCATTCCTCGCCCGCCGTCATCGTCGACGGCGCGCACAATCCGCAGGGGACAAACGCGCTGGTACAGACCCTGAAAACATGTTTCCCCGATAAAAAAGGAATTTTCATCGTCGGCACCGTGCGCGATAAGGATTACGCCGCATCCATGCGCATGCTGCTGCCGGCAGCCGACCGTTTTTTCACCGTCACGCCGCCCAGCGGCAGCCGTGCGCTCCCCGCCGCGGAACTGGCGGGCGTTTTAGAAGGATACGGCGCGAACGTACAGGCTATGGAAAGTATCCCTGAAGCGATCGAAGCGGCCATGCAGGCCGCCTCGAAGGATGATTTCGTATGTGTTTGCGGAAGCATTTATCAGATCGCTCCCGTGCGCGCTCATTTCGGGTTCTGCAGCATATGATCCGCGCCCGACACCTCGAACACCGCGTTGCGAAGGACCGCCTCCACCGCCTGCCAATCGACATTTTCGGGGATCGTATGTACCGTTTCCTCGCAGATCATTTGTATCGCGTGCTGCACGTTCTCGATATTTCGCTCCGCCAGCATGTGCACATCTCCATACTGGATGAACAGATCCGCCAGCACCGACAGAATCTGCTCCTGAAACTCGATGATCTGCGTGCGCTCCCACTCGTCCTCGAGCGCCTTGTAGAGCGACCGCCTTGCATACTGTTGGCGCACCAGTTTCAAAAAATCCGTGAAATCCTTTAGGTTATCCCCGACTTCCAGCGTAAAGAGCATTCTGAAAAACAGGTTCCAATCGTAATCGGTGTTGATCTGATCCATTAGATACGCGCCGAGTTTTTTGCAAAACACGTCCTTCACGGAAAAATTCTTCAACTCCAGCGTGCTTTCAAAATCCAGCGGCGTTTCTTTCGCGCGGTCAATGCGTTCATACACCTGGAAAAACACTTCGTCCATCGTCCCCGAATTGCAGTGCGCAAGGATATAACGGGCAAGGATGTCGCTCGCGTAAGCAAAATTCAGCGTGAACCCCAGCGATCGATCCATTTTTTTCAGGAACACATCCGACAATACGCTCGAGACCAGCGCCTGCAATCCCTTTTCGCCCAGCTGGGTGCGCGTCTGATCCTGATTCTTTCGACTCTCGAACAGCATTTGCAACTGACGATCCACCTGCTGCAGCGTGGCGTACGCGGAAAAGAGAAATTCTTTGAAGAACTCATCCGTATAACGATTCCGGTTGTCCTTGTACACGAGCTGGTGCTCGATATCCGCCCAAAACACGTGCACGAGCGACTTGATCTGCAGCTCAAACGGCACGCACAGACCGTCCACATAATAATAGCCGTCGATTCGGTAAATCGTCAGCCCATTCTTCTGCTGCTGCGGCTGTTCCTCCGCAAGGTTCAGTTTCACCTCCGGGTGTCCGGAGATGTAATACAGACCGGCTTCGTCCGTTTCGCCGAAAACGTCGGTAAGCCTTTCGAACAGCTTCATTTCTTCGCTTAAAAAGCGGCAGTGTACGCGCAGCCCGATCAGATCCGACAAGCCGCTGAGGATTTCCTGAGCGGTGCTCCACTGCTGATACAGCCGCTTCCTAAGGATCTTTTCCCGCAGGCTGATCGCCGTTTTGACCCGCGCGTTCGTGCCCGAAAACTCTTCCCCCACCAGCAGTTTCGCAAAAAACTGTTCCAGCTCCAGCGCACATCCCGCGTAAAAGGCCTCTCTTTTTTGCAGGATCGCGGTCGTTTCTTCAATGAGTCCAAATATCGGTAATCGCATAATACCTCCCAACGATAATCCCACCGACTCAGCAAAAGCAGTGTTATCCGTCCCTCTGTTTTTTATTTTACATTCATATATTGCGTTCCCAACGTCATCTATGTAAACTGATTGTGAAAATATCGTCTGAGGTAGTATGATGCCACAATATCCGCAGCAATTTCTCACGCGCATGCAGAGCATGCTCGGCAATGAATATCCGGATTTTTCCGCAGCGCTTGGACAGCCGCCGAAACGCGGGCTGCGTGTCAACACGCTCAAAATCGATCCGGATTCCCTCATGCGTCTGCTGCCGTGGCCGCTGGAGCCTTCCGGCATCTGCGGCGAAGGCTTTGTCCTTCCCGAAGACGCGGCGGCTGTCGGACAGCATCCCGCGCATCTTGCGGGACTGTTTTACGTACAGGATCCGTCCGCAATGCTTCCCGCCACGATACTCGATATCCGTCCCGGCATGCGCGTATTGGATCTGTGCGCCGCTCCCGGCGGAAAATCCGGACAGATCGCCGCACTGCTGCGGCAAACGGGGCTCCTCGTCGCCAATGAAATCGTCCCGTCGCGCGCGCAAACGCTGACCAACACGCTCGAGCGCATGGGCGTTCGCAATGCGCTCGTCACCAACATGCACCCCGAAACGCTGTGCGGCCTGCTGCCGCAGTATTTCGACGCCGTGCTGGTCGACGCGCCATGCTCGGGAGAAGGGATGTTCCGCAAAGACCCGCTCGCCGGAGCGGAGTGGTCTTTAGAACACGTCCGCGCCTGCGCCGCAAGACAAAGCGCCATTTTAGAGAGCGCTTTTTGCGCGCTGCGGCCGGGCGGCACGCTCGTATACTCTACCTGCACCTTTTCACGCGAAGAAAACGAGCAGGTCATAGAGTCGTTTTTAGAAAACCATCCGGCTCTTTCCCTCATACAAAGCATACGCCTTTATCCGCACACCTGTAAAGGAGAAGGTCACTTTGCGGCAAAAATCATATATTCCGGCCCCAAATCGCGGCCCGCTGCGGACGCCGCGATGCCGTCCGCGCAGCTGCCGAAAGAATACCGCGATTTTATCGACGAAACGATGCGCGAAGCTCCTTTCGGGAGCCCTTTTCTGACCTCCAACGGGCGCATACTCCTGCTGCCCGAAATCCTCCCGCCCGCGTGGCAAAAGCTGAGGATCGTCCGCTGCGGCGTGTTGGCGGGGCAGATAAAAGGCAATCGCTTTGCGCCCGCGCATGCGCTGAGCATGGCTTATCCTTCCGATGCATTTCGCCGGCAGGTTCCGGTCGGTTTTGCGTAGGCCATGCGGTATCTTTCCGGGCAGACGCTTCCGGCCGAAGGTATCGGCGGCGGTTGGTGCGCCGTTTCATACGCAGGATTTCCCCTCGGTTGGGGCAAGGTTTCCGACGGCATGGTAAAAAACCATTTCCCGAAAGGACTTCGAATCCTTGCTTCCGACATGTAAAAGGGCTATACTGGTATCACAAAGGCGGTGAAACATATGGAATTTAAGCTCTTTCACACCAATCTCAACGTACTCGACTTAGACAGAAGCATCGCGTTTTACAAAGAGGCGTTCGGACTGAACGTAGTACGCACGGTCGAAGTGGGCAACGGCGCATGCGTCATGGCCTTCCTCAGCGACGGCGTCAACAAGCACACCATCGAACTGACTTGGCTGCGCGATCGCAAAGAACCTTACGAGCTGGGAGACAATCTGTTCCACATTGCCCTCACTTCCGCAAATTACGAAGAAGGGTTTGAACTGCACAAGCGCATGGGCTGCTACCATCACGGCGATCCGGATACGGGCCGCTACTTCGTTGCCGATCCGGACGGGTATATCCTGGAGATATTCCCCTTCCCGCCGAGGCCGGTCACTTTCTGATTCGTACAAGTAAACGATCCGCAAATACGCCTGCACGCTGCGGCAACCGTCCGGCATGCAGGCTTATTTGGCGTTTGCCGTTTTCAAAAAGCGTTCCGTCGCCGTCCACGGCAGATCACGCCGTCTCTGACACGTCCGTTCGCCGCCTGCTCTTCGGTCATTTTCTGGCGCCTCCCGCCACAGCGCCCAACAGCGAGAAAATCGCAAAAGCCACGATTCCGACCACGACGATGGTCGAACCGACGGGTGTGCCTGCGACGATGGAGATCAGTATGCCCAGCAGCGCGCAGATCACGGACAGAAGCGCGGAACATATCGTAACGGACTTAAAGCTCTTAAAGAGCCGCATCGCGGACAGCGCCGGAAAAATCACCAATGCGGAAATGAGAAGCGACCCGACCAGATTCATGGCCAAGACGATAATGACCGCGATTACCACGGCGATAAGCAGGTTGTATATTCCCGCACGCGTGCCCGTGGCTTTCGCGAAATCCTCGTCGAATGTCACGGTGAATATTTTATTGTAGAAAAGGATAAACACCGCCACGACGACGACGGAAAGTATCGTGCAGAGCCACACCTCGGTTTCCGTAAGCGTCAGGATCGACGTGGAGCCGAACAAGGTGGAACACACGTCGCCGGATAGATTGCTGGACTTGGAAAACAGGTTCATCAATAAATATCCGACGGCCAGCGCGCCGACAGATACCATCGCTACCGCCGCGTCGCCCTTGATCTTCGCTCTCTGGCCTGTACGCAGCAGAAGAATCGCGCAGACGACCGTTATCGCCAGCACGAGCGGCATTTCGCTGGTAAGGTTGAATATCGCTGCGACTGCCATGGCGCCAAAGGCAACGTGCGAAAGGCCGTCGCCGATAAAGGAAAACCGTTTGAGCACAAGCGTGACGCCCAAAAGCGACGAACAAAGCGCGATCAATATGCCGACGATCAGGGCATACCGCACAAACGGGTATTGCAGATACAGAGTCAGCTTGTCAAACAGTTCCGTCATGATTACCCCTCTCTTCTGCAAATCCGCGGACGTTTTCGCTCAAGACATAGTCGGCTTTCGTTCCGTAAAAAACCGTTTCCCCGATGTGCAGGATATGATCCGCGTATCGTATCGCCGCATGGATGTCATGGGAGATCATGACGACGGTTATGCCGTCTCTTCGGTTGATCTCTTCGATCAGCGCATACATCTGCGCCGCTGCCTTCGGATCAAGACCCGACACCGGCTCGTCGAGAAACAGCATCTTTTGCGTCGCGCACAGCGCCCTTGCGAGCAGCACGCGCTGCTGCTGCCCTCCGGAAAGCTCTCGGTAACACTTTTTTGTCAGCGGCGTCAGCCCCATCTTTTCAATATTATCCTTCGCAAGCTGCTTTTCTTCACGTCTGTACCACGGGCGCAGGCCCTGTCTGTTCCCGCATCCGGAAAGCACGATCTCCCAAACGGACGCCGGAAAGTCCCTCTGCACCACGGTTTGCTGCGGCAGATACCCGATTTCATTGAATTTGAGGCCGTCGCCCGTCAAAACCTTTCCGCTGATAGGCGACTGCAAGCCGAGTATCGTTTTCATGAGCGTAGTCTTGCCGGAGCCGTTTTCGCCGACAATGCAGAGATAATCGCCGCTGTTTACCTCAAAGCTGAGATCGTGGACGACCTCGCGGCCCTCGTATCCGAGCGAGAGATTTTGACAGGTAAGCAAAGCCATATATTATACTACCTTCCTTATTTCAATGCGTCTTTCAGCACGGCAAGATTGCTTTCCATCGCCGAAAGATAGGTCAGTCCGCCGTTTATATCCCGGGATGTCGTGGATTGCAGCGAATCCAGCGTCAGTATCTGCTGGTCTTTTTCCGTCGTATTTTCCCTGATCGTGCGCGCGATCGAACCGTCTGCGCTTTCGATCTGCAAAATGGCTTTTAGGCCCAATTCGTCCACTTTATTTGCGAGGAATATGACGGTCTCAAAGCTTGCCTCCGTTTCGGCGGAACAGCCCGGAAACGCAGCGTAGTACGCGAGGCCGTAATCATCCGCAAGGTAGCGGAACGGGAAACGATCCCCGAATAAAACCGTCCTGTGCGGCGCAGCTTCCACTGCGGCTTCATACGCCGCATCGAGCGCGTTCAGCTTTTCAATGTATGCGTCTGCATTGGCTGCATAGACGTCTTTGCCGTCAGGATCCACTCGGCAGAGCGTATCGGAAATATAGCGGCACAGCGCTGCGGCATTCTTTAGCGAGACCCAGACATGCTCGTCATATTCGGCATCCCCTTCGTCACCTTCCGTCTCCATTCCCTCGACGGCTTCCTCTATCTTTGCGGCGTCGCCGAGTACTTCCAGAAGGTTGATGACCGTCATATCCTGATTGACCGCTTCGGCAAGCGCGTCTTCGACCCACTTATCGGATTCGCCGCCCACATAAATGAACACGTCGCAGGTGGATATTTTGACGATATCGTCCGCCGCAGGCTGGAAACTGTGCATATCGACGCCGTTATCCAGCAGGAGCGTGACGTCGACACGCTCGTTGTTTTCGCCGACGATCTGACGCACCCAGTCATATTCCGGAAAAATCGTAGCGACAATGTTCAGCTTATCATCGTTTACGATATCGGTATGATTCGCACATCCGGCAAGGATGCCCGCAATCAGCAGCAGGCACAGCACGATTGCCGAAATCTTCTTCATTTAAGGACCTCCGAATATATAAAGAGTTTTACATTTGCAAAAAGCGCTCATAGTACGGGATCGCCTTCACGTCAGGAGCAGCAACGTTCGCATTGACATGATCGGTTTCAGCGGAACGAGCTCGGCACAACGCCGACTGCCCGCGCATTATTGCTCCTTTTTGCGTTTTTGGCAGTCTTTGCAGATCCCGTACAGCGTCGTACTGGATCTGTCGATCGTAAACTGCGCGTCCTGCGCAACGTTCCTGATCAGTGTATTCGTAACAGACACATCCATGTGGTACGTCCTGCCGCATTCCGAACAGGACATATGCAAATGCTCTTTGCATTCGTCCGTATCCGTATATCTGTAATACACCATTCTGCTGCCGCCCTTTGAGATGCGCAGCACCTTTTCCTCGGCTTCCAGCTCCGACAGATTCCGGTAGACGGCGCTGATGCTGACGCCCTCCTCCGCGAGCGCTTCGGTGATCTGTTTCGCCGAAACCGCTTCGTCTGCGTGTTTTACAAGGTAGTCAAGCAGCGCTTTGCGCTGTTTTGTCGCGTACTTCGACATATGATCACCTCCTAATTTGCGAATCTATCGCAAATTCAGGGTAGCATTTCGCCTTCTAAAAGTCAATGCTCATTTTTGAAATTTTACAATGTGAGAAAAACCGTGAGAGTATTCTTTGGCAATCGGTAAAACGTTTTTCGTGGATTGAGAAACGCAGGCTTTGTCCACACAACCGAAAAAGCCGCAAAATAAAAAACGGACGTCAAGATCGCTCTTGCCGCCGATAGAACAGCCGCCTTTTTTGCAGTGCAACAGCAAATCGCCGTATAAGCATAGAAAGGCAAAAAAACGCAATAATAAAAATGGAATGAGGAGCCGTTGTTGTACGGGCCCGTAAACGGCTCCCATTCACTGTCCAATTACTGAATTGCAGCTCTTAATAATCGTTACCGATTATTTTGCCCGTTTGAGAGCTTTACCGCATACTGCCAATACGACAATACCAGCAGCAATCAACAGCACCATGGCTACTGTCGAAGTGCTATCGCCGGTCTTGTACATGGCGCCAGCGGCGGCGCTGCTGGTTGCACCAACGCGGAAGATGGCAATGGGAGAGAAGCTAGAGAGCGTGAAAGTTCCCACGCCGTCCGTCGGCACATTGCCCGTGACATACTCGATAGAGTTGTCTGCCTTCAAGTGCGCAACGCAAATCGTGTCACCGACCTTAACGCCTGCAACGTTCATGGAGATCGTTACGGGGAACTTAGCGCTGACAACATCCAGATCACAGGACGACAGCAGCTGTACCGAAGAATACTTGGTCCTAAGGTACGCGATTGCCCGAGCGATAAAGTCCGACGCCGTTGCAGTGTCAAGGTATCTCACCTCCGCGGTTGCTGCCTTGTCTTCGCTGCTAACGCCGATAATGACGCCACCAATGGGGCTACCGATAGCCAGAGCTACGCTAGAGATCGCGAAAACAAGCACCAAGGCTAACACCAGTGCGACTATTTTCTTTGCTTTCATAATACACACCTCCTTTCCAAGCAAGACTATATTCATTAACAGCCGAGAATCGGCTGGTAATGACCTCTTAGGTCACGCAACTTTCGTGTAAAACAGATCGATCAACAGATCCTTGAGCGCATCGTCGTCCACGAAAAAGTCTTCATTTTTCACGGTTCCTTCGAGCGAATAAATGTTTTCGTCGCCCAGATCCGCTTTTGAAACCGATTTTGAGAGATAGATCATCTCTTCAACGGACAAATCCGATTGTATGGTTCCGCCTAAAGCATTGTACAGTTCCACTACAAACAGCGGATTGGCCTCGATCTTTTCTTTTGCCACCTTGAAAAACTGTTTGCAATACTGTATCTGCCGCGCCGTGCGGGACATATTGGTTCCGTCCAGCCCCTCTCCCAAGCGGCGAGACAGGTAAATCTCCACATCCTTGCCCTTCAAGGTATATTCCTCGCCCTTTTTCATCTTGGGATTAAACGCCGTCATATCGTCCAGCAGTTTAAGCGTTATGCCGCCTACCGCGTCATTGGCAATATACAGGCCGTCCAGGTTCATGGACACATACCGGCTGATCGGTATATTGAACAACAGGTTGCTGACCGCATCCCTCGTGAGCGTGCAGCTCAGTTCCTTTCCGTCGCCGAAAGAGTATTGGATACAGATCGGCGATTTTGTCGTACGCGCATAATTGAAATTCATATCCAGCTGTTTGACGTCCGTGATCGTCATGCGCGGGATATTCACTACGGTAAATCTGCTCGTCGTAGGATCGACTACCAGCAGGAACAACGTGTCGGATTGATGCGCCGTGGAGCCGATATTCGCAAACTGTTCCTCGCTGTTGACGTCGATACCCATAAACAGCACGCTGAAAACATTTTCATTCAAAACGTAATAAGCGCCGTTATGCTTGATCGTAGGTCTGCCGTCATAGGACGTCGAGGGTTCGGCATTCGGTTCATCCTCATTGCCTTGCAGCGTAATCTCCGTCGTCGGCTGCGTCACAAACATGGTTTCTCTGTTGAAACGATCGCCGTTCTTCCACAAAAACCATAGATACACCCCCGCTGCAATGCACAAAACAAGCAGTACTGCAATGCAGATCAGTACGATTTTCAGCGCCTTTCTGGATTTTTTCTTTTTTTTGGGCGCGTCAGTCATTGGTCTTTAATCTCCCGTGCACAAGATAGCGCGCTTCCGCTTCCCCTTTCACACAGGTTGCAAGTACGATCAGCTTATCGTCGAGTGTCAGTTCCCTCTCACGCAGCTTCGCGTTCATATCGCGCACTTGATAAATTCTCTCCGTGTATTGGGTAAACACGCTGTCATCCGAAAAATCGTATATGGCCATGATATTCTCGTCGCTGGCCTTATAAGCCGCAATGATCTCATATTCGAGCATATAGTCTTTCAGGTAGATCCGGATAACCGGGTTTTCCTCGAAAAAGGTCGCGTCTTCAAACCTATGCAGCTGCGCAAACATACTTCCGTCTTTCATGTTATGCCCATATATCAGCGTCACGCGATCCGTAAAGTCGACGGAATTGTAGTAATCCGTGAATATGGCGCCGTATTTGCTGCTATCGCCTTTATAGTCGTGATTCAGATAAAAGCCGCTTCCGTCTCTCGCATAGGCGATCGGATAATCTATATCGGTGCCCGGCACGGTAATCCACGCATAGACGTCCGGATTGATCGCCTGCAATGCGGCAAAATCGATTTCCCGATCCGGCTGCACGGCATTCGGATCATCCCATGTCGGCGGCGGTTCAGGTGCAGGCGTAGCGGGAGCAGGCTGCACGGTTTGCGCGGGCGTAGGCTCCGCTGCAGGCGTATTCGAAACGACCTGCTCGCGCAGCGCATTCAAAGCCTCCTCGTATTCTCTTGCCTGTCTCTGCGCCGAAATCAGGCTATATACGCCGAAAACGATCAGTCCGACTGCAACGACGATCCCCGCCCACAGCAGCCCTTTTATCCATTTTTTTGTGCCTTTTTTCTCTTCGCTCACGCTGGTTCTCCCTGTCACTTCCGCAGCTTTTTCAGCAGGCCGTCAGACTGTACCATATGCCCGTACTGCTTCAAAGCCTTCGCATACACTTTATAGTCCGCCACACAATGCGCATCGGAAGCGATATAGCTGATATAGCCCTGTTTCAGCATTTCCAACGCACATTTTCGTGTCTTAGAAAACATACCTTCATATAAGCTCCCCGCCGATACCTGAAGCTCGCAGCCGAGCTCCAGCATACGCTCCGCAACGGAGAGATCGTCCTGCACAGCCAGTTAGAGTGCGAGGGCGGCCACCGCGATCTACACGCCCAGGCGCTGGAT
>JAEEGL015532245.1_pt1 | contig 42359 bp, 28 predicted proteins | sample 9134231 | NCBI WGS metagenome assembly JAEEGL01 (sample SAMN16246548, study PRJNA631951) | gut metagenome | biome: gut microbiome; feature: rumen; material: fiber-attached | host: Bos | place: Iran: Karaj | collected 2018-10 | reverse complement strand
CGCCGCCTGCTTTAATTCAAATTCGTTCCGCGATTATTTCAAAAATATCTGTCTTAAAATCGCGAAGAACACCGAGGTCGACGGCTTTTTCTGGGATGAGCCGCATTACGCTTATCCGAAATCCTATGCGTCTATCACCGGTGGCGCGGGGGACGATTGGTCCTGCCGCTGCCCCGAATGTATGAAAAAATTTGAAGAGTATTACGGATACGAGATGCCTAAGTTTATGAACGATGACGTTAAGCAGTTCCGTTGGCGCGAGGCGCTCTTTACACTCAGCGATACGTCTAAGGCGCTCAAAGAGTATAACCCGAACCTTGAAATCACCTGCTGCGTTCACGCAACGCTTAACAGTTACTACGTAACAGAGCTTCGCGGGTACGATAACTGGGATATGGTGGCCGCCTGCCCGTATTTTGACGTTTTTTCAACCACTATTATAAACTGGTCGCTGCCCGAAAGCTTTTTCCGCGAGATTACCGAGCGAACGGTGGAAATGGCTAAAAAGCACGGCAAGCAGAGTGAGCGCTGGCTTATGGGCTACAACAAGCGCCCCGATGACTTTAAGCAGATAGACAAGATAGTCGATATGTATGAGGAATTAGGCGTTGACCGCCTTGCCACCTGGACCTACCGCGGCGGTTACGGTACCTCGGTAGCGGCGAAAGACCCCATTGAGCTTTGGGATAACATAGGCAGAAATTACAAGCGCGTTTTGAAAGGAGAAAAGTAAATGAACGACTTTGGTTATTACAAATCAATCATTGAGAATTTAGAAAAAGTAAACGCCACGCAAGAGGAAAACATAAAGAAAGCGGGCGCTTTAATGGCAGACGCCATAGAGAGCGACCGGCTTATAAGTGTTTACGGCGGCGGCGGACATACAACGCTTCCCGTGGGCGAAATGTTCTTCCGCGCGGGCGGGCTTTCCTGCATAAATCCGATCATGGAAACGGGACTTTCGGTATTCAATCAGGCGCTAAAATATTTAGAGCTTGAAAGAACGGTCAATTACGGCGCCGCCATTGTCAGATACTATGACCTTAAAAAAGATGATTTGCTTATCATCTTCCACAATATCGGCATTAACCCCGCAACTATAGACGCGGCTATGGAAGCCAAGAAAAACGGCGTAAAAATCATAGCGGTATCATCTTCCGCTTGGCAAACTGAAATGCCGGCAGACCACTTTATCCGACATCCGAGTAAAACAAATCTGTTCGATTACGCCGACGTCTGCATTGAAGACTTTAACCCGGTTGGCGACGCGGTAGTAACCGTGCCGGGGCTTGAAACACCAATCGCGCCCACGTCAAATATCGTGGATTTCTATATCGCTCACCTACTTGAAATAGAATGTATAAAGCAGTGCATTGACAGAGGAATTACACCGCCTGTATGGTCGAGCGCCAACACACCGGGCGGCGACGAAAAGAATGCGGCATATCTTGAAAAGTATAAGCCGAGAGTAAAAATGCTTTAGAGAAAAAAATATTGATTTTGCTAATACCGAGAGAATAATATCAAAGTATTTTGATGAAAAATTACTTTCTAATGTTGCGGTAAAAATCGGCAGGGCATCAGAAGTGTATTCTGAAATTTATCGTTCTGAAACTGGAATGACAACTGAAAACACACTTTTTGATATGGCATCCGTTACAAAGATTATGGCAACAACGCCTCTCGCTTTAATTGCTATTGATGAGGGATTATTTTCTTATAATACTTTTGTCAGAGATATTTTTACGGAAACACCTGAACATTTTAAGGATTTAAAAATATCACATCTTCTCACCCATACAATCGGTATAGGGTACAGAAATCTTTGTGAGCCACAAAACACTTATGAAAATATTCATAACCGTATTTTGCATTTGAAGGGAAATCCGATAGGTGCAGATGTTGAATATTCTTGCCCCGCTTTCATTCTGTTAGGTATGATTATTGAAAGCATTTACAAAAAAAAGACCGGATTTGCTTTTTGATGAAAAAATTGCAAAACCGCTGAAGTTGAATCGTTCTTCTTTTAATCCTTTGAATAAAGGTTATAGCGGTTTTGTGAATAGTAATTTGGATGAAAATGGCAAGGGATTGGTTAATGATAATAACTGTAGGTTTTTAGGAGGCGTTGCAGGGAATGCAGGTTTGTTTTCCTGCATGAAGGATGTTACAGTATTTGTAAAAATGTTGCTTAACGGCGGTGAGCCTTTAATTACCAGGGAAACCCTTGATTCAGCTTTCAAAAATTACACACCGAATATGTCAGAATCAAGGGGAATGGGATTTTTGTGTTCGGATGATAGATATTCTCAAACAGGTAAGCTTTTTAATGAGAACTCATTCGGACATTGTGGTCATACCGGGCAATCTGTTTTTTTCAATATTGAGAGTGGTCTTTATGTCATAATTCTTTCTGATGCGACAGTATGCACTATAAAGAAATATGGCGAAGAAAAATACGGTGATGTTATAAAACTCCGTGAAGAAATGCATAATGCGATTAAAAACGATTTATTAAGGGGTTAATTCATTATGAAAACAGAAAATTATATATTTGACGGAATGAAATATATAATCTGTTATCCGGACGGATACGATGAAAAAGAAAAATATCCTATAATTTTTTTCCTCCACGGCGCAGGTTCAAGGGGAAAAGATATCCAATTACTGGAAAGTAATCCGTATTTTCGTATTACAGAAAAACTTTCGTCATTTCCGTTCATAACAATTGCCCCGTTATGTCATAAAAATACATGGTTTGATATTTTCGAAAAACTACAAAAATTTGTTTCTTATTGTTTGAAATTGGAATTTGTTGATACAGATAGATTTTACTTAATGGGTGCCAGTATGGGCGGTTACGCCACTTGGCAATTGGCGATGAGTATGCCGGAATGCTTTGCCGCGATTGTTCCCATTTGCGGTGGCGGAATGTATTGGAATGCCGGTCGTCTTGCCAATGTGCCTGTATGGGCGTTTCACGGCGAAAAAGATACCGCTGTGCTTGTTGACGAATCAAAGAAAATGGTAAATGCGGTAAATAATGCGGGCGGTAAAGCCAAACTTACGATATATCCTGAAAACGGTCATGATGCCTGGAGTGATACCTACGCAAACCGGCAAGTGTATTCGTGGCTGCTTACAAATACTAATATCAAAGAAGATATGAATGACACCATGGATCATTTTCAGGGTAGTGCTTCTTTCGGGTAAGAGTATCTTATTTGTTATTTACAGTCCGATAAAGCAAGGGGAATTGGTATGGAAAATCCAAACGCAGTATACGGGATAAATCTTTCGCGTTACGATGTCAGTTATGAACAGTATATGGACTTCCAAAAAAGTTTCGGTGAGTTCAGCGAAGATTATCGAAGATATGCGGTGACCGACAGAAATACTCCGCGTCAATGGTTTAACTTCATGGTTAATGATAACTATGCCTGTGTTGCGGCAAATAACGGCGCCGGACTTTCCGCGTATAAGACTTTTGACGCAAGACTTACTAAATACAGTAATACTCCGGGCGATTATCTTCTTCGCGATTTGAACGGCAGAAGAAAAGTCATAATTAAAAATCTTTGTACCGGTAAGGAATTTGATCTGCTTGCCGGTTGTGAAAACCTGCGATTTGAAGTTAAACCGGGCGAGGTTACATATGCCGGAAATATAGACGGTGTAGAGTTTTCGGTAAATATCTTCGTGCCTAACGAGAAAACTTGTGAATTCTGGATTATTGAACTTAAAGGCGGAAACGGCAAAGATTATGAACTAAAGGTCGGTCAGGATATTGCCTTGGCTTATCAGGAACCCTGGAATGTTCCGCTTCATCCCGAATGTGAAACGGTAACCGAGAAAGGTGTGTATTTTGCTTTTTGCAAAAAGTTTTTAGAGGGTAAAAGTCTCGCAACGGTCTTTTCGATGCAGGGCGGCGCCGTAAGTTGTGACGTTGTGACCGAAGAGGGACGCGACGGTGAGATCAAGCCTCATAGTGAGGTTTATATCACAAAGAAGGTCTTTTTGGAAAAGCCGGATAAATCTTATGTGATATTCGGCGCCGCTGATACTTTAGAAGAGGCGGAAGAACTTAATTCGGGTTTTGCCGATTCCGAAAGAATCGATTACGAAAAGCAAAAGGTTGAAGAAAAATGGCGGAGTATTATAGAGCGCAACAGATGCGAACTTCCCGATAAACGTTTACAGGGTTTTTTGAACGTATGGCTTAAAAATCAGATCAACCTGACTCTCAGATATAACAGATTTCACATTTTCGGATATCGCGACGTATTGCAGGATGCGTGGGGACATTTGTTTCTAAACGCAAACGATTCTGAAAAATACATTCTGGAAGCGCTTTCGTATATGTATGAAGACGGAAGATGTCCGCGTCAGTATGACAGGTTTTCGGGCCTTATTGATACCAATGATTTTATGGACAGCCCGACTTGGATACCCTATGCCGTTTGCGGATATATCAAAGAAACCGGGGATTTCAGCTTAATTGATACACCGGTTGGATACTACAACAGCGAAAAGAAAGATACCGTTCTTGATCATATTCTATTGTCGCTTGATTACCTTTATCGTTCAAGAGGCAAAAACGGTCTTATCCTTATTCGTGCCGGCGATTGGCTTGACGGAATGCGCGGCATCAGTGACCTTGGCGAGGCAACGACCGTTTGGGGCACAATTGCCGCTTTTAATGCGCAGAATATTATTGCCGAGCTTTGCGATAGGATCGGGAAAACCGAAACCGCACAAATGCTTCGTGAACGTTCCGCGGAATATAAGGAAATCGTAAACACGGTAGGTTGGGACGGAAACTGGTATACCCGTGCGTTTATAGATGATGAGCCGGTAGGTTCGCATAAATGTATAGAGGGAAAAATCTATCTGAATGCTCAGTCGTGGGCGATATTCAGCGGAATTTGCGACGATGAAGAAAGAATCAAAAAAATATACCGCGCTATAAGCACATATCTTGATACACCTTACGGCCCCGAACTTTTGGCGCCGGCGTATACGCAATACGGCAAAAAATGGGGATTAAAGTCAAGACCGGGAACTTTTGCTAATGGCGCCGTTTATCTGCATGCGGCGTCCTTCAAGGCGGTTGCGGATTGTGCGGCGGGCAATTACGAAGGAGCTTACGACCTGCTTTGCAGGATACTTCCGGGGCACGGTGATAACTGCGATGCAAGGCGAACGAGTGAGCCATATACCGTCGGCAATGTTTACTACGGTCACAACCACCGCTGTCAGGGTATGAATTTATATACATGGTTTACCGCCACTCCCTCATGGCTTATCCATTGCGGTTTTGATTATCTTTTGGGCGTAAGCGCCGATTATGACGGCATAAGGATCGAGCCGCATAATATTGCCGACTGGGATGAATATACCGTTAAGAGATTCGTTCAGGGAACGGATTATAACGTTAAGTTCAAAAAAGGAAAAGAAAAGGGTATTTTTGTTGACGGTAAAAAGATTGACGGCAATACCGTTAAATCAAAAAACAGGAAATGTGACGTATCGGTTATTTACTGATGCAATTTGCAAGAGTTCATTAACAAACCGATGAGTGACGGGGAGATATAAATATGAATATTTTACAGGAAAAATTAGATTTTCTGCTGGATAAGTATTCGGTAAAAACAAAGGCAACGCTCAAAGACCTCAAAACGGTTGTGATTGACGGGGAAGAGATTCCGATTCTCTCTCACAGATTTGAACGAAGGTTTATTGAGCTTAAAAACATTGTGCAGGGCGGAACGCTGCAAGGTGTAAGCGCAATGCGCGTGGCGCGCATTGCGGAAAAAGGCACAGATATTTTTGACGAGCTTTACAGAGAGCTTGATATATGTCGTTACATACTTGGAAGAAGGATAATCGCTATTACCGCGATCAGTAACGATAACGTTATCAACGTAATAGCCACCGTCGAAGGTGGAATCGTTTGTACGGTAGAGATTTCCGCGACGCTGTCAAAAGGTGAAGCGCCCAAAGATAAGCATGAAATCATATCGCAGCGCGGTATTGCCTGTGACGTAGTGGTTGACGCACAGTTAAAGCAGAATTCCATTTATGTTTTCGGCAATGAAAACTGGGAATTTACCGACGTCGACTTTGAACTTTACGGTCTTTCGATTGATGATATAGCGGTTGTCAGAGCGGCGTTTGCCGTCGCTAAGAACGGTAATGCGGAAGAAATGCTTACCGAAGATCGAAAACTGAAAGAATTGGTGGAAAAGGCAAAGCTTTCCGATGAAACCGGTGAAAGGCAGGCAATATAAAATGAAACCGCTTAAAATTGCTATGATGAGTATGACTCACGGTCATACCAGAAAATATTATCAGGTATTAAAAGAAAATCCGAAACTTGATTGGGTTGCGGTTTCAACGGCGAACGAAGAAGTAAAGCAAATCTTCTTAAACAGCGTAAAGGGCATTCCCTGTTATGATAGCGAAACAGAAATGCTTGATGCTCATCCTGAAATCGAAGCGGTGGTACTGGCAAGTGAAAACAGCGATCATCTGCGGCAGATGAAGCTTTGCGCCGAACGCGGTATTCATATTCTTTCAATGAAAATTCCTACTTTTGATATGAACGAATATGATGAGATGATCGACGTCGTCGAGAAAAACGGTCTTGTTTGTCAGGTAGAACTCGAAATGCACTATAATCCGGTCATTGTACGCATGAAAGAACTTATTAAAAGCGGCAAAATCGGAAAAATGAAGTCTTTCAACGCTACGAATATTACGTTGTCACCCGTTTGGGCTTTTCCGTGGCAGGGAGTGCCAGAAAAGAGTTACGGCATGCGTGTGCCCATCAAAGACGGTGACCCGCGTTTTCGTGGCGGCGCGCTATGCGACCACCCTCACATTTTCGATATGATACGTCATATGACGGGAAGTGAATTTGACAGTATCTATGCCGAAGTTGCGCCCAATATCCGTCCGGATATCGAGGAAGAAGATATGCTGTCGGTAATCGGAAAAATGAAGGACGGCACTGTTTTTTCGCTCGACCCGTCCTGGTCGAAAATGGAGGAGCGTCTTAAAGTGCCGGCTCCCGGTTGGGAAGTGTTCCCGAAACGTATGGAAGTCAACATCACGGTAAACGGTGAAAAGGGCACTCTTATGGCGGATTGCTTCGGACCTAACGTATACCACAACGGTTGTCCCAATGACCGCTATACCGTACAGTACACCTATTTTGACGAATGGGTCGGGCTGATTGACGAATTTGTGGATAATATCCGCAATAATAAAACGCCGCTTATAAACCTTCGCTGGCATAAAAAGACTGTTGAGGCGATGAATGCGGTGTATGAAAGCATATCCACAGGTAAAACGGTTAAATTATAGAACGCATTTCCGTGGATGACCGTGCGTGTAAAACCACGGTAACTCAGTTACTACTGGAAATATTATCATATTGAAATAAACCCTGTATAATGTATGCTTTAATCAAAGGAACCGTTTGGACTGTTCCTTTTAACGGGAGGTGAGTGTTTTTGAAAATCAATGCTTTGAAAACCGGCAAGAGGATAACGAATATTTTTATCGGTATTTTAAGATACGTATTCTTTATATCTTTCAGTTACGTTATTCTTTACCCCTTCATTTATATGGTTGTGGGTTCGATAAAAAGTTCCGCGGATGCGTTTGACCCGACGGTCCTTTGGGTCCCCAAAAACCTGGATTTCGGTAACTTTACTTATGCCGCCAAAGTTCTTGATTTGAAGAATTCCCTTCGTAATACTTTCTTTCTTGAAATAATTACCGCGATGTTACAGTTCTTTGCCTGCGCGGTCGCAGGGTACGGTTTATCCCGTTTTAATTTCAAAGGCAGAAGAATTATGTATGTCGCTATGATACTCAACATTCTCGTTCCCGTTACAATGGTAATAACGCCTTCGTACGTAAATTTCAGCCATATGGATTTTTTGGGGATTCTGTCACTTATTTCAAAGATTATCGGTCATGATATCAGACCGAATCTCATTGACACTCCAGGTGTGTTCTATCTGCCGGCGCTTTTGGGCGTAGGGCTGAAAGGCGGGTTGTTCATCTACATATTCTCGCAATTCTACAAAAGCATACCCAAAGAACTTGAAGAAGCGGCGTGGGTTGACGGCGCCGGTCCTGTAAAGACCTTTATGAGAATAGTCGCTCCGTCCTCCGGACCGGCGGCAATAACGGTTTTATTGTTCTCGATCGTATGGCACTGGAACGACTATTTCCTGGCGCAGATGTATGCTTCTTCAATGCCGACAATAAGTGTTGAACTTAATAATTTCAACTTAAATGAAATAATCCAGGTAATGGGTGGAGCCGGTCTTACAAAGGCTAATTTGAATTATGTGTCTATAACGTTAGCCATTTGTATAATTTTCCTTATTCCGATGCTGCTGTTTTATCTGGTCATTCAGAGAAAGTTTATTGCAAGTGTTGCAAACAGCGGAATAGTAGGTTAATGAACTTCACATTAAAATCTTGTTTCGCAAGGTTATATAAAGAAAGGAAAGATTGTTATGAAAAAGTTATTTAGGACATTGGCGGTTCTGTTGGCAATTCTGATGGTCTTCGGTGCCGTAGGGTGTAAAAAGACACAGACCAGTTCTGAAAACACCGGTGAAGCCAGCGACGACTTCTTTACTGATTCTGTGGAAAGTGTGAACACATCTGATCCTGTAACAAGCGATTCGCAAGTACAGTCAGGCGGCAATACTTCAAGTAAAACACCAACCGGAACAAGCAAAACCGGCGGAAAAAGCTGGAAAGAAGTACTTGCGCAAATGCCGTCGGAATTGAGCAATACAACGATAGAAATATATAACTGGAACCCCGCAAATGAGTATACCGGCGCGCCGAAAGTTATTCAGGAGTTTACAAAGCAGACGGGTATAAAGGTGAAATGGACGACCGAAAGCTTCGATAACTATCTTTCAAAGCTGACAAGCCGCGTCGCCGCGGGAAATGCGCCTGATCTCGTAAGATTACGTAACCCCATGCCGACTTCACTTACTTCTATACAACCGATCAACGCTATGAATTACGATTTTTCCGATAAGGCATGGGATCAGTGGGTTATGAGTTCTTATACGTATAACGGTAAGACTTTCGGCGTATCCTTGTCCGGAACTCATATTTCGTCGCCCATAATGCTCGCATACAATAAATCGCTGATTAGAAAATACGATCTGGACGATCCGTACAGGTTATGGAAATCTAAAAAATGGACGTTTGACGCCATGGTTAATCTTTGCCAGGAGTATAAGAAAGAATCCGGAAGCGATTATGCGATTACGGCATCAAAAGCGGCGATCGAACTTGTCGGAATACCCGGTACAATAAAGTATGACGGCAAAAAGTTTGTAAGCGCTATGAACGACGCTAATATGCTTACGGCTTTGCAGAAGTATTGCGATCTCTCGAACAACAAGAAGATTTACGCCGGCACCTATAACACGGAGGGATTCGATTCGGGAAAAACGCTCGCTTTCGTATGCAGCGGTATTCATATCAGAAGAATGAATTCTTATTTCCAGAATCTTAAGAGTTCCAACTCTTTGGGAACCGTTCCGATTCCTTCGGTAAACGGCGGCGATATCACTACTTTATTCGGAGAACTGGAAGCATACGGTATTGCAAAAGGTGCTAAAAATCCGAAGGCAGCTCCGTATTTCCTCAGATTTTTCCTTGACAGTGCAAACTTTGATACCGACGCCTTCTTTGCAAACGCTCAGGCAAAAGAAGTATATGAGTTTTTAATGTCAAACAGCAAAAAAATCTGGATGACAGGCGATGCCGACCACGAAGGATTTACAAAGATAGTTGACCCGGGTATCGGTGATGCCATACAAAACGCAACAAGTGAACAGATAAAATCGGTTATTGACCAGATAAAGCCTTTGGTTGAAAACAGAGCAAATAATATGAACGATATTCTGGCTAAACTGAATTAGAGTTTATTTGCGGGAGGATAGTATGAATATTCGCTCCATTAACGTAATTAACGGTAAGAGTATTACAAGAATTTTATCTTTCATACTCTCGTTAATGATTCTGGTGCTTTCCGGTTGTGCGAGAAAAGAGCAAGCCGTTAATAAGAAAACGCAAAAGCCGTCGGACGGGTCAAACACTTCTTCGGAACAGCAGGGTAATAATACCGACGATCCGGATAATACCGACGACGATAACGGCAATTCTCAAAAGACGTTAACAACGGATGATAAACTGCGCGCCGGGGAGTATACGGCAGAAACTAAAAGTGTTTTGCCGCGAAGCGATATCGATGAAATAAAATACAAATATTCCGAAAACCTTATATGCAATTCCAAAACGGGCGTCGTACAAAAAAGTGAAATCAACAGTACAATAGTTTCAAAAAGAAAAGCGATCATCAATTCCAAAAGCCCGAAGTATGACGTTAAAGGCGTGACCTACTATATTTCGCCGGGCGGAAACGATGATAACGACGGTCTTTCACCCGCAAAACCCAAGCGAACCCTCAATGATTTGTATTTACAGTTGGGCGACGCGGTACTGTTTGAGCGCAATTCGGTATTCAGATTGACCGAGTCGATAGCTGCGGCACCTTATGTGACGTACGGTGCTTACGGAACGGGTGAAAAGCCGCAGATATATGCGTCACCGCAGAATTACGCCAAAAAATCTTTTTGGAGCCCAACTAAAAAGAAAAACGTGTGGAGAGTAGATTTTCCGTACAGCGACGCCGGTAATATCGTTTTTAATCACGGAGAGGACGCGGGTGTTAAAAAGCAGGGCGGAATCAATCAGTTAACTTCAAACGGATACTATTATCATAATTCCGACGACGCATATTTGTATCTGTATTTCGATAAAGGGAATCCCGGCGAATATTACAAAGATATTGAGATTTGCCCCGATATAGGCGTGTTTGTTTTAAGTTCCGGCGTTTCGGGTGTGAAGATCGACAATTTAGCGCTAATGTATTCTTCGCGGCACGGTGTCAACTGTATGAACGCAAACAATTACGTTGAGATCACGAATTGCATAATCGCCTGGATAGGCGGTACCGGCAATCCCACCAGACACGGCAACGGAATACAGTGGTGGAACGCCTCCCATGATAACAAAGTGGAGAACTGCTGGCTGTACCAGATATTCGACACTGCTATAAGCCCGCAGGGCGAATTGGGTGGAGATTATTACAATTTCAATTTCAGCAACAATCTTATTGAATACTGCTGCTGCAGTTTTGAAATGTGGGATTATGCCCGAAACAACGAAGTTAACTTTGATAATATCAGAATAGAAAACAATATTATGCGCGCTTCTGCATACGGATTCGGAAACCGCCCTTATGATGACGGTATTCGCGGTATAGAAGGCCATATACGTTTTTCGGTAAGGCCGGAGTGTTTAGGCGGTAAAGGCGTCCATATTCTGAATAACATATTTGAAACTTCGTACTGTTCAAACGTTAAATGGCCTGAAGAAGGCATAAAGAGTTGCGGCAATTTGCATGTCAAGGGTAACAGCATATATCAGAGCGCGGAGCACTATACGGTGAAAGCAGACGTCCATTATGACGGCGTAGAGTATTTTGTTACCAATCAGGCTGAGCTTGAAGCGGCATGGAAGATGTTTGACAGTGAACCGGCAATAATTAAGTGGTTAGGATAGAAAAGGATTGATCACGATGAACAAACTTGCAGGTTTTCAAAAGGTTTTAAGTCTTGATAACACGGGAGCGACAAAGGAAGCTTTACAGTTAAAAGACCGCGTATTGGAAGCTTCGGATTCCGATATCAATTGGAAAACAAAGCACTACATATCTCCACACGGAGACGATAACAACGACGGTTTGAGCCCCGAAACTCCGCTTAAAACTGTTTACGGGCTTAAAAACAGCGAAGTGTTTCACGGTCACGCGGTACTCTTTGAACGCGGCGGAACGTATCGTATCCCGAAAACCATAATTACAAATGGCGGAGTATATTACGGCGCTTACGGTTCCGGCGAAAAGCCGAAACTGCTGGGCTCTGTCAGGGATTACGCCGATCCGGATATCTGGGAACTGTCTCAAAACGGTATTTGGAGCGTAAAACTGCCCTGTCAGCACGCAAGTATGATCAATTTTAATAACGATACTTACGTCGGGGTAAAAAAGGGCTCGTTTGAAGATATGGCAAACGACGGCGATTTTTACCATAACGCCGAAGAGGGCGTGCTGTACTTGAAGTGCTTTGCCGGGAATCCCGGTACGGTTTTTGAAAATATCGAAATAGCGACCACCGACTATATATTCAAAACAAATAACACGAATAACGTTACGATAGAAAATCTGTCTGTTAAATATGCCGCATGCCATGGGATTATTTGCGCCGACGTGAGCAAAATTACGATAAGATACTGCGTAGTTGGCTGGATAGGCGGTTTGTTTGTCAGAAACTCTTTGGAAAACCGCTATGGTAACGCGATAGAATTCTGGTATAAAGCAGAGGATATTATTGTTGAAAACTGCTGGATGTATCAGGCGTTTGACGCCGCGCTGACTTTCCAGGGCGACGGCCCGGGTATTACGACTTTTAAGAATATCCGGTTTGAAAACAATTTAATTGAATATTGTTCAATGAATTTTGAATACTGGGTAAGATACTTTAATGAAAAAGGCGAACGTATACAGGTCGGCTTTATGCACAGCATAAGATTCTGCGATAATATTCTGCGGTGTGCCGGTTACGGCTGGGGCGGAATACAGCGGCACGTAAAACCGGATCAGGCGTTTTTGCTTTGCTGGAATACCGTTTTCCGTGAGGATATTATGAAAGATTTTTACATAACGGACAATATATTCGATACTGCCGATTGCAGTATGATTTACGCGATCCCGCCGAGTATGCAAAGCGGCCTGTATGTTTCGCATAACAGTTACTATCAGAGAAAACCTACCGGTAAAAACACACATAATCAGATTATTCGTGTTCTTGATATAAATGCGCATAATCAGGCTGAATTTGAAGAGGCGATACGCTTGTTTGATTCAAAGCCGGATGTCATTAAGTGGATGGATTAGCACAGGACAGAAAGAGTTCCTGATTATCCGGCATAAAATCGGGTAACAAGAGAGGTGAGTTCAATTGTTCTTAAAGAGATGCGCCGTATTACTTCTGGCGATATTACTGGCATCAGTAAGTATTGTTTCAATTCCTGCGTCCGCGCTTGATTCGTCTGTTGACGGTGAAGCTGAAGCGTTAACTCCGATAACCGATAACGGTAATTATAAAGAGTATCTGGAAAAGCATAAGGAAACGCCTCTGTCTTCGGAAGATATAAAAATCGAAGTCGGCAGTGTTTTGGGTTCAGAGAAGAAAAACTTTGCCGTTTTTGCAAATAAAGAGGGTCTGTACACTTTCGGGATGTCGTATAAGGCGGTCGATAATGGAATTGATTCTTACAAAATCGCGCTTACAATTGACGGGGAATACCCTTATGAACTCGCCGAAAGACTGAATTTCCCGCGTATGTGGCAAGATGAGCACGAAATCCGTACCGATGATAACGGCAATCAGTTCTCACCTACACAGATTCAGGCGGAAGATTACTGCTATAACATTACCACCGAAACAGAATCGGAATTCAATTCGCCCCTTCGATTCTTTCTTAGTACCGGACAGCACGATATAGGAATCAGCGTTTCAAACGGCGAGATAAACCTTGATTATTTTGATTTCGGCTTTACGGAAGAAATCAAAGAGTATTCAAAACCTTCCGGCGACAAGCTCTATAAGGGCGATGCCGTTGTTATAGAAGCCGAAAAAGCATGCTTAAAATCAAACTATTTTTTAGTTGCCCGAAGTGATAATTCCACTACGAGCGTTACGCCTTACAGCCCTACCAGTTCAAAGTTGAATTATATAGGCGGCGGGAACTGGAGCAATATGGGTGATACGATTTATTGGAAAACTCCTCATCTTAAAGAGGGATACTATTGTATGGGATTTTCCTATAAGCAAAACACTCAGATAGGAGCAAAAACATACCGTTCTTTGAAAATCGACGGAAAAATTCCGTTTGCCGAAGCGGAGAATATCGGGTTTTCTTACAACGATAAGTGGAATACAGAAACTTTTTCCGATGGGGGCGGTAAACCGTATTACGTTTATTTTTCCGAAGGCGTCCATGAGATCTCACTGACGGTTACCGCCGGTATGATGGCGCCGATACGTTCGGAACTGACTGAAGCCATCTCAATGATCAACAGTTTATATCTTGATATCAATATGATAACCGGTGAAAACGTGGATATCTACCGTGATTACGATTTGTTTTCGCAGATAAAGGATATGGAATCAAGATTAAATCAGATACGCGGGCATTTGCAGAAAGCGGCTGACGATCTGTTGGAAGTTACCGGAACTGAAAGCGGCTCCAACTATTCGATAATAATGAATTTAATTGAAGTCATCGACCAGATGCTGAAAAATAAATACGATGCTCATAAATACAAGAGTTATTTTTACAGTAATTACTGTTCGGTATCGTCGGTGCTTCAGGATATGAGGGAGATGCCGCTGAGTCTTGATAAAATCGTTCTTTTCTCGGAAAGCGATAAGGACCCGTATAGCAAAGCGTCTTTTTGGGAATATCTGATTTTTTTAATAAAGAGATTTTTGTTCTCTTTTGTCGAAGATTACAACACTGGAAATGCGGATGAGGATAGGTTGACCGTATGGGTAAACTGGGGCCGTGATCAGGCACAGGTGCTTGACTCGTTGGTAAAACGTTCCTTTACCGCAAAAACCGGGATAAAAGTTGATATAAAACTTACTAACGCGAGCGTTGTTCAAGCCGTAATATCAGGCGCTCAACCCGATTGTATACTGCAAAGGACCCGCTCGGAACCCGTAAATCTCGCGATGCGCGGAGTGCTTTATGATTTGTCGTCGTTCGATGACCTTGACGGCGTATTAAAGAGATTTCAGCCGGGTGCCGAAACACCGTATGTGTATAAAAACTCACTGTACGCGCTGCCGGATACGCAAACGTACTTTATGATGTTTTACAGGAAGGACGTATTTAATGATCTGGAACTGTCCGTACCTGAAACATGGGAAGAGTTAAAAGTTACTGCGAAATTGCTTTCGAGAAGCAATTTCAACGTATGGCTGCCCAATAACGCGGCAATCGACAATACGCAAATAAATCACGGGATCGGCAGTATGAATATATTCCCGTCGCTTCTTATGCAAAACGGAGTGGAAATATACGCGAGCGACGGAAAGTCAACCAATCTTACTTCTGCCGAAACTGCGGATATTTTCAGTGAGTGGACCGGATTCTATAACCGTATGAAACTCCCGAAAACCATGGATTTTTACAACAGATTCAGAACGGGAACAACGCCTCTCGGAATCGCGCCTTATACGCTTTATACTACGCTGACCGTCGCCGCCCCCGAGATATCCGGTCTTTGGGGTATGACCGTAATACCGGGTACCGAAAGAGAGGACGGTGCGGTCGACCATACAACGTCAGGCGGCGGAACGGGTTGCTGCATTCTGAAAGATACGAAAAATCCGGAACTTGCGTGGGAATTTCTCAAATGGTGGACCGACGAGGATACCCAGCTTACGTTTTCAATCGACGTTGAATCGATTCTGGGTCCGTCCGGACGCGTTGCACTGTCAAACATAAACGCGATCAAGTCGCTTTCATGGTCTGAGGGAACCGTTGAAGAATTGTTGAGCGCGTGGAAAAACGTTAAAGAAATACCGGAATACCCGGGAAGCTATTACGTTTCACGCTCGGTTTATCAGGCTTTCTGGAATGTTGTTCAAAAAAACAAGAATCCGAAAGAGATGCTTTCAAAATACGCTAAGGAAGCTGACGATGAGATAGCAAGGAAATGGGAGCAATACTACAACCGGTAATAAGTTAAGAACGAGGTGAAGAAATGAAACTATTAAGACCTGCAAAAGGTAAAGACGGTATATACAAAAAAGAAGACAAAGCATTCCTTGCAATACTGTTGCCTTTTATGGGTATGTTCTTTTTCTTCAGTATTCTTCCCATATTATCGTCAATGGGATTGAGTTTCTTTGACTACGATATGGTTTCAACTCCGATTTTTACGGGGCTTGATAACTATACGCGTATGTTTACTTCAGACGGAGTATTTTTGAAAACGCTCGGAAACACTTTCCGTTTTGCGATTGTCGCGGGTCCGTTAGGTTATATACTGGCGTTTATACTGGCTTGGATGATCAATGATTTCGGACCTATTATCAGGGTTATACTTACGTTTATTTTTTACGTGCCATCGCTTTCAGCAAACGCGCTTTTCATCTGGCAGATAATGTTTTCGGGCGACAGTTACGGATATATAAACAGCTTTTTGATAAGCTTCGGTCTTATAAACGAACCTGTTCAATGGTTCCAGAATACCGATTACAATATGCTGCTTATAATACTGGTTCAACTCTGGATGAGTATGGGTATATGCTTTCTTGCAAATATCGCCGGCTTACAAAACGTAAATGTTGAATTATACGAAGCGGGGGCAATAGACGGTGTAAGGACGCGCTGGCATGAATTATGGTATATTACTTTGCCTTCAATGAAAAACATACTTTTATTCAGTGCGGTTATGCAGATACAGTCGGTATTTTCCGTAAGTTCGCTTATTACAACTCTTGTAGGGTATCCAAGCGTTGATAACTCGGTTGATACGATAGTGTCGTACATTTCCGATGTGGGTACTACTCGGTATGAAATGGGTTATGCCTGTGCGCTGTCGGTATTGCTGTTTATGATAATTCTGCTTATTCGCTATCTCGTCGGCGGCGTGCTCAGAATAGTCGGCAAAAGCGAATAGCAAATCTGACTGCATTTGATGTTTATTGTGTTTTCAGTGTGACAGGGGGAACCGATTGTGAAACAGCCATTTCGATATGAAATGCATTTGCATGATTCTGCTTGCAGTCGTTGTGGCTGGTCAAGCGGCGAGGATTTTGCAAGGATTGCAAAAGAACGCGGGTTTTCGGGATTTGTTATTACAAATCATTTCTATCATGGGAATAGCGCTATTGACCGAACTCTCCCGTGGAGTGATTTTGTTGGCGCCTACGCAAAAGATTACGAAGATACAAAAAAAGTCGCTGAAGAATATGATTTAGACGTATTTTTCGGTTTTGAAGAAGGTTACGGTAGCGGGCAGCACCTTCTGGTTTACGGTTTGTCACCTGAAGTTGTGGCAAATGAACCAAAATTTCCTGATATGTCTCTCCCTGAAATATATGCTTTTGTGCATAAAAACAATGGCTTTTTGGCATTTGCACATCCGTATCGAAATCTTTCTGATGCAGATATTAAGAATTATCCGGATATACGTTATGCTGACGCTATTGAAGTTTATAATGCCGGAAATATGCCGGAAAGCAATCAAATGGCGGCTGAATTTATTAAGAATACCGGAGCGCGGACAATAGCCGGTAGCGATACTCATAGCATAAAATCTTTTGGAAAAGGTGGGCTCGTATTTTCAAGGAGGCTTTACAATTCTGAAAGCCTTGTAGAAGATTTATTTGCAAATCGTTATGAATTGATCACATCCGAGCAGGACGATGCGTGATTTTGCCTAAGTATAATTAGGTAACAATTAAATCAGAAAATAGTAATTTGTGTTCAACTTTCTTTCAGGTAATATTTAGGAGAGCAGAATAATGATAAAAAAAAGGCCGCAGTACAAACGTTTTACACGTTCAAAAATCGGGAATGTAACGTACTTTACAATATTGATTTTAGCGGGCGCATTTATGCTGTTACCGTTGATATATTGCGTCGTTACCGCTTTCAAGCCGCTTGATGAGCTGTTGATTTTTCCGCCGCGTTTTTATGTTAAAAGACCTACAATAAAAAACTTTTTGGTAATACCTTCACTTCTGAGTAATCTTAATGTGCCGATTTCCCGGTATTTATTTAATACATTGCTTATAACGGTGGTATCTACCGTTTTATCGATACTGGCGGGTTCTATGGCGGCTTTTGCCTTTTCAAAATCGCATCTCAAATCAAGAAATTTACTTTTTACGATTGTGCAGTTAATGCTTTTATATAACGCGGTCACATTAGCCGTTCCGCAGTATCTGCTGTTCAGCAAAACACGCATGATCGATACCTATTGGGTTTACATATTGCCGGCTATTCCTTCCGCGGTCAACTGCTTCCTTATGAAACAGTTTCTTGACGGAAGCGTACCGGACGCATTGTTGGAAGCGGCGAGGATTGACGGCGCGGGCGTGTTGACAATGTATTGGAGAATCGTAATGCCGATACTCAAGCCCGCGTGGATGACCGTATTGCTTTTCTCTTTTCAGTCAATGTGGTCAACCGTGCCCGGCGGCACGATATTCAATGAAAAACTCAAGACGCTGCCTTACGTAATGAGTTCCGTTGCGGCGGGTGGTATAGCGCGTTCAGGCAGTGCGATGGCAATTACGGTTATACTGATAATTCCACCGGTTTTGGTTTTCCTGATTACGCAAAGTAACGTTATGGAGACAATGAGCAGTTCAGGGATAAAATGATGAAGGGAAGATGGATGTTGCTGAAAAGATTACTGGCGTTTCTTGTAATCCTTATGTTTTGCATAACTGTAAGCGTACCGGTTTCGGCAACGCCTACGGATGCATACACTCGTACATATTTATCCGACGGAAGTTATGAATTGCATCTTGCACGGGAAATGTATTATGCGACTGAATATATTGACGCCGGTTATCTCGGATTAGAGGAAAGTCTTGAGGGTGTTTCCGATATATACTGCCCGGGTGACGGCAAAACTTATGTCGTTTCAAGCGTATTATCAAAGGTTATCGTTTTGGATGAAAACTACGGTATCAGCAAACTTATTACGGTAAGGGATACGGACGGCGCCGAAGTTGATTTTTCAGGCGCGCAGGGAGTATTCTGCGACAGTGACGGTTCAATTTACATTGCCGATACAAATCATTTCCGGGTAATCGTGACTGATAATGACGGCAACGTAAAAAGCACCTTGCAAAAGCCGGAATCCAAATTGATACCCGAGGATTTTCTCTATCAGCCGACTAAACTTGCCAAAGACGGCAACGGATATTTGTACGTTCTGAGTTTAGGCTCGTATTACGGGGCGCTTATGTATGACCCTAAAGGCGATTTCGTTGGCTTTTACGGTTCAAACACCGTTCAGGCCGGCGCTTTGGATACGTTGCAGTATATATGGGAAAAACTCACGAGTAACGACGTTAAAAAAAGAGCTTCGGTAAAAAGACTTCCTTATTCATTCGTTGATTTTGATTTTGATTCCGAGGACTATCTGGTTACCTGCACGGGTCAGACGGATACGAAAAAAAACGGCACCGGGCAGATAAGAAAAATCAGTTACGACGGGACAAATATACTTTTCAAAAGAACGGTGTCCGGAGAATACGTATCATCTGAAGGCATTAACTATCTTGAAGACAAACTATTGTTGAAGGAGGAACGGACCGGCAATTCCATTGCTCAGAATATGGTATCTGTTGCGGTTGACAGTGATAACTTTATCTACGCGCTTGATCAGGTCAACGGGTATATATATGTTTACGATAACGAGTCAAATCTGTTGAACGCTTTCGGCGGCGGATATAAAAGCGGCAAACAGGTCGGGACCTTTTCTACACCGAGCGTTATTGAACTGAACGGCGAAGATATTCTGGTAGCTGATACGTCAAATAATTCGATAACGGTTTTCTCAATAACCGAGTTCGGAAGGCTGCTTAAAAACGCCGACTCGCAATACCTGAAAGGCAATTACGACGATGCCGAATCCTTGTGGAACGAAGTTCTTGCTCTCGATGCCGATAACCAGTTGGCATATATGGGACTTGCAATGTTTTATTACAACAACGGAGATTATCAGAGGGCGATGGACTATGCCAGAAACGGCGCGGACCATTCTGTATACGATCTTGCGAAACAGGAAGTCTTCAAGAAAAATTTAGCGGCTAATTTCGTCTGGATAGTATTGATAATAATTGTTTTGGCTGTGCTCGTTACGGTAGCTGTCGTCAAAATAAGGAAAAAGAATCTCGTTTTGATCGGCAACCAGAAGGTTAGAACCGCTTTCAGTGTAGTAATACATCCTTTTGATACGTTTAATGATATCAAATATAAGAAAATGGGTTCTCCGATAATTACGGGCGTGGTAATGGTTTTACTTTACGTTTCGTTTTTCCTAAGGGACGTTGCGTCGGGATTCCTGTATTCTTTGGTCGATTTACGGAATTATAACTCGGTTTATACGTTGTTAAAAACCATCGGCTTTGTAGTTTTATGGTGTGTTTGCAACTGGCTTGTATGTTCCATGGCATCAGGCAAAGGAACGTTGAGGGAAGTTTTCATCGCAGTTGTTTATTCGCTGATACCGCTGGTAATTTACAGTTTTATACGCGTTATTTTCACTAATTTTCTTCCGCTTTCGGCTTCGGGCATCGTCACCGGAGTTGACATTGCGATCTGGATTTTGACTATATTTATTCTTATGGTCGGCACAATGACCATTCACGAATACGATTTCTTTAAGTTTTTATGGACATCTGTTGTTACGGTGTTGCTGATGCTGTTAGTTGTTTTTTTGATTTTCATCTGCGCGCTTATGACAAAACAGACGCTGGTGTTTATCAAATCGGTTTATACGGAAGTAGTTTACAGATAGTTAAGTGGTATTTTCAAATTCTTTACGGAGGTGTTCTTATGACTGCGAGGTCGGCAAAGCGCCAAAACAGCATATATAAATTGCAATATTCAAGAATAGTTGCGGCTTTGATTGCTATTTCTATGCTGATAACTTTGCTTTCGGCCTGTAAAGCCAAGGACAAAGCCGGTAAATATAAAAAACCGAAAGCGGGCTCTTCGCTTTCAAGTTGTGAAATAGCAAGGAATGGCGAATATGCGCTTTCGTGGGATGACGATGCGAAAAGCGTACAGGTCGAATGCCTGAAAACGGGGAAGGTATGGTCAAACATCTCCTACGAGAAATATCAGGATGGCAGTACAAGCGTATACGCGAACTCCTCGCTGACTGTAAACGTTGTTGATTCAACGTTACTCGTTTCCGATACGGTAACATCCTACGGAGCTTTCCTGGATGACAGCGGCGACATTGTCGCCCAGAAAATAGAGAACGGCGTCAGGGTAACGTATTATTTCGATATACAGAAAATATCGATTCCCGTAGATTACGTTCTTTATGAAGACTCGTTAACGGTTTCGGTCAATACCGAAAACATTTGTGAGGGTGACGATTCTTATATATTGGCTGATTTTTCTCCCGCGAATCTGTTGTGCTCCTGCGTAAACGACTGTGATGACGGTTATTTGTTCGTGCCTTCCGGGCAGGGCGCGCTGATGAGAACAAACGTTACGCCCGACGGAGCGAGAAAGTGGAGCGGCGAAGTGTACGGCGATGACGTTTCAATGCTCAGAACCGAAACCGTTACAGACCAAAAATCCGTCCGTTTGCCTGTGTTCGGAGCAAAGGAAAACGAAGATGCGGTTTTCGGAATAATAGAATCGGGCGCCGGCAACTCTGTGATAAGCGCAAACGCGGGCAACCATAAAGTCGGACGTTCTTCGGTTTGCCCCCAGTTCTTTGTTCGCGGTCACGATTCATACTGGCGTGGTTCGCAGATATACGGACAGTCGATTTTGACACAGTATTCAAAAGAAATCGATAAGTACGTAGCCACTGTAAGATATTATTTTTTGAGCGGTGAAAACTCCGATTATAACGGTATGGCGAAATTGTATCGGAGCTATTTGAAAAAGAATAAGAAACTCGAAAAATCAAATCTTGATAACAAAGCGTATGCTTTATCATATATCGGCGGAACAAACGTAAGCAAATCCGTCGCCGGTGTGCCCACTACCGAGTTGGTCGCGCTAACAACCTTCAACGACGCGCAGAACAGTTTGCAGAGAATGAGCGATTCAACCCGTTGCGTCCCATATGTAAGACTCTTGAATTATGGCGACGGCGGACTTGATCCGAAGACGTATCTCGGCGGAAAGAAGATCAATTCCGTTTACGGCAAAACGGATGAGTTAAGCAAGCTGTTGTCGTTTGCAAAGGATAAGAAAACAGAACTGTTCTTTGATTTTGATTTGATATATTTCAAAGAAAACGGTAACGGCGTAAGCAAGGGCAGTGATACCGCAAAAACGGCTGTAAGGTACAAATCGGTAAAATACAAAGCTTCTCCTCTCAGGATTTTTGATGAGAAATCCGCATATTACGTTATCTCAAGAAATAAACTGAGCGACGGCACGGAAAGGGTGCTGAAAAAGGCGGATGAATACGGTTTTAGTGCGTTGAGTCTTTCAACTATTACGAATTCTTTATATTCCGATTACAGTCTGAAAACACCCGCAAAAACGACTATGGAAAATCAGACTTTTGAAATACTTATGCGCATAAAGAAAGAAAAAACCGTGGCCTCTTCGGATGCAAACGCGTATTCGGCGGGAATTTCGGACGTTATTTTTGAAGTTCCCTGTGAAGACGACGGCTCAATATATTTCAGCGATACGATTCCTTTTTATCAGTTAGTATATAGCGGGTATATTCCCATGTACAGTCAGAGCATAAATTTTGCCGCAAATGCCGATCAGGCTTTAGCTTCGGCTGCGTCAAGCGGAATCGGACTCGGCTTTACGCTTACCGGTAAATATATTCCGCAAAGTAATGATTTAGGTGCGTATAAGCTTTACGCCACGCCGAGCGAATACGTTGAAAAACATATAAATAATGTTTTGATTAAAAAAGGTTTTGCCGATTATTTCAGCAAGATAGGCGATGCCGAACTCGAGCGTTACGATATTGATTCAAACGGCATAAGCATCTCCGTTTTTTCAAACGGTATAAATGTGTATACCAATCATGGCAACAAACCCTGCGATTCTCCGGTAGGCACGCTTTCGGCGTATGAGTTTAAGATGGAAGGAGCGTAGCAATGAAGAAACAAACAAAGCGTACGAGCCTTGAAGCAAAGAGAAGGCGTTACGGCTACATTTTCGTAACTCATTGGGCGCTCGGGCTTATACTGTTTTTCGCTTATCCGGTTATCAGCTCTATAATTTATTCATTTAACGACGTTACGATTGAAAGCGGAAAAATCAATCAGAAATTTGTGGGATTGGCCTTTTTTAAAAAAATACTGAGAGAGGACCCGAAATACGTTGATAACCTCAGAGATTCAGTTGTTCAGTTGCTTTACTCGTTACCGATAATTATTGCGCTGAGTCTGGTTCTCGCAGTCCTTCTGAACCGCAATTTCAGGGGCAGAGCGATAATTCGTTCGATATTCTTTCTGCCCGTTTTGATTTCGTCTTCTGCGGTTTTGCGCATACTTACCGATTCACCGATTTATATGAATCTTACTTCCGGCGAAGGTATGATAGACTATGCCACGATCGTTGAAAACCTCGACGTACCCGCGTTTATAATGCCGTTTTTGACATTTATGTTAGGCAGTGTCATGAAGCTTGTCTGGAGTTGCGGCGTACAAGTAATACTGTTTTTGGCGGGACTTCAGAGTATACCTGATTCGCTGTATGAGGTGTCGCGTATTGAGGGCGCCAACAAGTGGGAAGAATTCTGGACGATAACGGTACCGAGTCTGCGAAATATCATTTCGCTTGTTATGATATTCACCATGATAGAGTTGTTCACTGCGGCGGATAACGTGGTTGTAAACAACGCATACAGTCTTATGGTTTCGCAAAGATTCGGCGAAAGCTCGGCAATGCTGTGGTTCTATTTTGCCATTGTCATCGCCGTAATAGGTACGGTGTTTGTAATATTTAACCGTTACTGCAAAAGAAAATGGGAATAAAGTATCCGTTGCAGCAGTTGAAGACTATTATATGAGAATGCAGAAAAAGGAGTTTTATTATGAAAAGAATCACAGGCATCATTTTATCGTTGCTGCTTATTCTGAGTGTTATACCGCTCTCATTTGTCGCAGTTGCCGATGGCGAGCCGACTTATGATATGACAGTATACGTCTCAAACAGCGGTAGCGACAGTACGGGCGACGGCACACAGGCAAATCCTTACGCGTCAATAAGCAAAGCGGAAGCGGAAATCGAGTCGGCAGGTGCCGAAAACGGCAGAATTGTGATGCTTTCCAATATGAATTTCACATCAGCGGCGCATACGAATATGATTACTATCACCGGCAATACGGGTGACGAAAACCTCACTCACACCGGCGCGGTAATATCCGTAAACGGCCCCACAACGTTCAAGAATTTTTGTATTAACGATACGATAAATCACGCATCCAACGGTAACGAAGTTATATATGACAATATAACGTTTGACACTTCACGCGGAATTTTCTATTTAGGTAACATCGACAGTAGTGTTACAACCCCGAATAACATCACGCTTAACGGCTTGGGGCAAGCGGTAAATAAAGGCGCGAATGTTCGTATAGGTCCGCATATGTCGGGTGGAAATCCAAGCACAAGCGCTACAAACGGCACGATAAACAGTGACATTAACATCGTTATGAACGGCGGATATTATAATCAGTTCTGGATGCTTAACGGTACCTATAACGGCGATCTTAACGTTACGCTTAACAGCGGCGGAATGTATAACGGTTGTCAATTTGATTTTTACGGCGTTAACAAATCAACTTATAACGGTGCCTTTCAGTTGTTGCTGAATAACGGCTTTTCAGTTTCAAAGGTATATGTTTCAGAAGTCGAGAAAATCAATGCCGCAAACGGCAGTTGGTTTATGTACTGCGATAACTCGGGCGGTATGTTATCCACCACCGCCATACCGGGTACCTTTAGTGTAAGCGACGGCGCCATGGCGATTGCAACCAATACATCTACCGATGAAGTGTATTCATCGGTTGGCGGTGTGCTTACGGTACCGGCGGGTAAATATGATGTTACTTATGAAAGAACTGTATTTTATGTTTCGAGTTCAGGTAATAACAGTACGGGTAACGGCAGCGCCGATAACCCTTATGCAACAATAGCCAAGGCAGAATCGGTAATCGAGGCGTCGAGCGTAGACTCCGGCGAAGTCATTATGCTTACAGATATGAGCTTTACCTCTGCCGCGCACACAAAAATGATTACAATTAAAGGCAATATCGGTACCGAAAGCCTTACGCAAACCGCGTCAACACCAATATCTGCAAACGGTCCTACTACTTTCAGTAACTTTAATGTTGATGCTACGTTCAATATGGTTACCGACGGTAATGAGGTTATTTATAAGAATATAACATTTGATACTTCACGCGGCAATTTTTATATCGGTAGCAGTAGCAGCGATATAACAACACCTAATAACATCACTTTTGAGGAATTCGGGCAATCAGCGTGGCACGGTTCTAATCTCCGTATAGGGCCCCAAACCAGAGGCGGTGTGATGAACAGTGATTTGAATATCACCGTAAACAGCGGATATTTTAATCAGTTCTGGGTACACGAGGGTACTTATAACGGCAACGTAAGCTATACCATTAACGGCGGTACGGTTTACGGCGGCGACCCGTTTATTGACCCGTATTCAATTAACAACCACGTTTATAACGGCGCATATCAGGTTATTTTGAATAACGGTATTTCGTCTTCAAAAATAAGTCCCACGGTTGAAGGCAACGTAACCGCGGCGGGCGGCAAATGGCTTATGTATTGCGATAACTCGGGCGGCATGCTCGCTATCACCGCTACGCCGGGCACGTTTGCCGTCGAAGAAGGCAAATTTGCCAAAGCGACGTTAAACGGCGACAGTTCAAAGGTGTATCGCGGTATACCGGGCGGCAATGTTTCATTGCCCGCAGGTAGTTACGACGTAACCTATTACAGCGAATTATCTGAAAGTGAATATGATGCAAACGTAGATACAAACATTGACGTCAAAGATCTTGTGGCGGCTAAAAAAGCAAGTTACAGCTACGATTCAGCATATATAAGCTGGGCATTTTATAACAGCTTGTTCCTCCGCAATTTGACCGATTATATTTTGTACAACTGACGTTATCAACACAGATGCGCTTTTTATTTCGTTTGACAGATTAGGCAGAAAAAAGGGAGTAACTGTTTTTCCGTCAAGCGATTAAAGATAAATAAAAAAACATTTTTAAAGGAGTGTTTATTATGAAGAGAATTACAGGCATCATTTTATCATTGCTGCTTATTCTGAGCGTTATACCGCTCTCATTTGTCGCAGTCGCCGATGGCGAGCCGACTTATGATATGACGGTGTACGTTTCAAATAGTGGTAATGACGGCACGGGGGACGGCTCGCAGGCAAACCCTTACGCGTCGATTGCAACAGCTGAGGGGGTGATTGAAGCGGCAAGTGCCTCAAACGGCAGAATTGTAATGCTCACCGATATGAACTTTACATCTGCACCGCACACTAAGATGATTACAATTACCGGCAGTACCGGTTCGGAGAATCTCACTCACACAGATGCGGTTATATCGGTAAACGGACCTACAACGTTTAAAGGTTTTTGTATTAACAATACGATAAATCACGCATCTAACGGTAACGAGGTTATATATGAGGATATAACATTCGATAATTCACGCGGTATTTTCTATTTTGGTAATATCGACAGCAGTGTTACAACTCCGAACAATATTACGCTTAACGGTTTAGGAAAGGCAACTGGTAAAGGCGCAGATATTCGTATAGGCCCGCATATGTCAGGCGGAAGCGCCAGCACAAACGCTACAAACGGCACAATAAACAGTGATATCAACATCGTTATGAACAGCGGTTATTATCATCAGTTCTGGATGCTTAACGGCACCTATAACGGTGATCTTAACGTTACGATTAACGGCGGCACAATGTACAGCGGTTGTCAGTTTGATTTCTATGGAGTTAATAAATCAACTTATAACGGTGCGTTTCAACTACTTTTGAATAACGGCTTTTCAACTTCAAACGTATATGTTTCAGAAGTTGAGAAAATCAACGCCGCAAACGGCAGTTGGTTTATGTATTGCGATAACACGGGCGGTGCGCTCTCTACCACCGCTACACCGGGCACGTTTACTGTAAGTCCCGGATTCCAGGCAACCGCAACAAATGCTTCTACAGGCACAGAGTATACTTCGCTTTACGGTACGCTTACAGTACCGGCTGGCAAATATAGTGTAACTTACAGTTTCACCGGTTCTGATTCGGCTGTGTATTATGTTTCTTCAAGCGGCAGTGACTCTAACAACGGTCTTACTGACAGTACACCTTTTGCTACCATAAGCAGAGCGGAAGCGGCCATAGAGGCGACAGGCGCTCAGTCCGGTGAAATCATTATGCTTACCGATATGACCTTCACGTCTGCACCTCACACAAAAATGATTACTATTACAGGCAGCACCGGTGCTGAAAATCTTTCGCAGACGGGTACAACAACATCGGCAAACGGACCTACAACATTCAGTAATTTCAGCGTTAACGATACATTTAAAAACATTACCGACGGTAATGAAGTGATCTATGAGAACATAACCGTTTCAGGCACGAAGGGTATGTTCTATTTCGGTAATAGCGACAGCAGTATAACAACCCCAAATAACATTACCGTAGACGGATTGGGGAGCGGCGTAAACAACGGCGTAAACGTCCGTATAGGTCCTGGCACAAGACAGGGCATTGTAAACAGCGATTTAAATGTAGTTATAAACCGCGGATATTTCAATCAGTTCTGGGTACACGAAGGCACATATAACGGAAATGTAAGCTTCACCTTTAACGGCGGTGTGGTTTACGGTTCTGATCCGTTCCTTGATCCGTATACTAACTATACCACTACCTACAACGGCGCTTATCAGGTAATACTTAATAACAACTTTTCACAATCGATAAGCCCGTCTGTAAACACAATAACCGCGGCAGGCGGTAAGTGGCTTATGTACGGTGATAACACGGGCGGTGCTCTAACTACTACCGCCACACCGGGTACGTTCAGTGTTAAGGACGGCTATACCGCAACCGCGACAGACAGGTCTTCCGGCATAGAATATACATCTGTTGACGGTACTCTTACCGTACCCGCCGGAACTTATGACGTTACCTATGAAATCATAATTCTTGAAACAATCACTCTTTATGTTTCATCAAGCGGTAACGATGATACCGGTAACGGTACTTCCGGCAGTCCTTATGCAACTATTGCAAAGGCAGAGCAGATGATAGAAGCGGCAAGCGTGGGCGCCGGCGAAATTGTAATGCTCACAGATATGACTTTCACATCTGCAACGCATACAAAAATGATCACTATAAAAGGCAATACCGGTGGCGAAAACCTCACACGAACAGGTTCGGTAATATCTGTCGGCGGTCCTACCACATTTAAAGATTTCTGTATTAACGATACAATCAACCATGTTACTGACGGTAACGAAGTAATTTACAGAAATATAACGTTTGATAACTCACGTGGAATCTTTTACTTAGGAAACAGCGACAGCAGCATAACAACTCCGAACAACATAACAATAGACGGATTAGGTAAAGACAATTGGAAGGGCGCCAATCTCCGTATCGGTCCGAGGACCAGAGGCGGCGTTATGAACAGCGACCTTAATATTGTTGTTATTGACGGATATTTCAATCAGTTCTGGGTACACGAGGGTACTTATAACGGTAACGTTAGTTATACCATTAACGGCGGTACGGTTTACGGCGGAGATCCGTTTATAGATCCGTATGCAATAAACAATCACGTTTATAACGGTGCATATCAAGTGATACTTAATAACGGAATTTCATCTTCTGCTATAAGTCCCACAGTTAAAGCAAATGTGACTGCTGCAGGCGGCAAATGGCTTATGTACTGCGATAATTCAGGCGGTACTCTTTCCACCACGGCTACGCCCGGCACGTTTAACGTGAACGGCAGTCCTTCCGCGATAGCAACGAATCTTTCAACAGATGCCGTGTATTCATCTGTTGACGGCGTACTTGTTGTACCGGCTGGCGAATACAGCGTGTCTTTCGGTTACGCAGTCAATAATACGGCAACGTTCTATGTTTCGGAAAACGGTAACGACGCTAATGACGGTCTTACGGCGGGAACGGCGTTTGCCACCATTGACCGCGCGGAAAAATGGCTCGGTTACAGCACTGCCGAAAATAAGACGATAATTGTAAGCGGCGAAGTTGACTTTGACGGCGGTGAGCCTCACGATGATATGATTACCATAAAGGGCGATGGAACCGCATCGATTGCATATAAATCGTCCGGGTATAACAGTGTTATATATTCCTACTTAGAACTTATGGGACCGACAACCTTTGAAAACATCACCTTGCCCGATATCGAGACCACAAGGTTTATAGTAACAAACGGGCAGGAACTTGTATTCGGTGAAGGTGTAGGAGAAGGCAGCGCAAAGTATTATATAGGTAATTTAGATAACAGCAGTACTTCTTCGAAAGCTGAAAACGTAACGGTCAATTCGTGGGCAGGCAACGCGGAAAAGGGAGCAATGCTTGATATCGGTACATACGGCGGCTCAAGTACCGATAACACCATGGGCGACCTTAACCTCACGATTAACGGGGGCACGATAAGACGTATCTGGTTCAATAAAGCGGTTATTAACGGTAATGTTAATATTATTTGGAACGGCGGCAATCTTACAACACTGGAAGGCTCCGAGTATTCAACACGCATTAACGAAAATACCGTATTTAACGGCGCTATTCAGTTTATTATGAACAACGGCAAGGGTGCAGAGGTGCTTGGCGATGCCTTTACCTCCGTTACCGCGGCAGACGGTGTTTGGTATGTTTATTGTAATGAAACCGCTGGCGGCTATCTGACAACCACAGATTATCCGGGCTTCTATAAAGTCAACGGTGCAGAATACGCAAAAGCGACTTGCCGTGAAACGGGAGAAGTCTTCTACTCGTATGACGGAGAATTGGACTTGGAGGGTTACGACGGTACTTTTGACGTTGAGTTTTATGACAGCATCCATTTCGGTGACGTTAACTATGACGGTGTTCTGGATATTTGCGATCTGATAGCCGAAAAGAAAGCGATTATAAGCTATGCCGGGAACGGTAGTTATTCATGGGTTGCTGATATTGACGAAGATTTAGCAATCAGCTCGCTCGACTACAAAGCAATAGTTAAGCACTTACTCGGCCAAGTTGAAATAGTTTGGGAGAGCAATGAAAACGCTTTGATAAGCGCCGCCGATCTGACATTTGGCGGTGCCGAGAGTGCGGCTGCAAGCAAAAAATCCACAATAAGTTCAAATAGTGATACAGTTAAATCAGCTTCAGGTACAAAGTATTATGTTTCACCGAACGGCAACGACAGTAACTCGGGAACTTCGAGCAGCGCTCCGCTGAAAACCATTGCCGGACTTAATGCTAAATCTTTGGGCTCAGGAAATATCGTTTTGTTTGAAAGAGGAAGCGTTTACAGAACGGATGTGGCTTTAGATGTTGTTTCCGGTGTTAAATACGGCGCTTACGGTTCGGGAGCAAAACCTGTAATTTCAGGTTCGCTGAAGAACTACGCTGAGGGAACAACATGGACTACCGAAGACGGAAGAATATGGCAGACCTCGATCGGCAAAGATGATGTCGGCAATATTGTATTTAACGACGGAGCATTCTACGGTTACAGAAAATTTGACAGAAGCAAACTCATCAATGACGGTGATTACTATTATGACCTCACCGGCAAAGTATTGTATTTATTCCTTGATCAGTACAATCCGAGTTCGTATTTTGATTCAATAGAAATTTCAACCACACCGAGACTTGTTAATAAACAGTCGGCTTCATCGGTAACATTAGAGAATATAGTGTTCACTTATTCAGCTATTCACGGAGTTGTTCTTACCGATTGCAGCAACGTTCAGATAACAGGTTGCGAGTTTAAGTGGATAGGCGGCGCTTTAGACGGCGAAGGCACAAGATACGGTAACGCTATTGAGTTCTGGAACGCAATAGATGAAAACGGTATAGGTTCATCCACCGTTTCCAAATGCCATTTCTATCAGATATATGACGCGGCTATAACCTGCCAAGGTAATACGATCAACGATTATAGGAATTTAACAGTAGAAAATAATCTTATCGAGTATTCTTCGTATAATTTCGAGTTGTGGTGTTCGAAGAAAACCGATATCGCAAAAATGATGAATATCAGTGTTACCAATAATGTATTCCGTTATGCGGGTTACGGTTTCGGCAAGCAGCGCAGTGCGACATACAGTCAGGCATATATTTTGTCCTACGACTTTGATCCGGATAACATTGCCACATTCAGCAGTGTTACAATCAGCAATAATATTTTTGACTGTGCAAAGAGTTATTTCTTTAATGCCAAAAATGCGATAGATGATATCATCTTCTCTAATAATACGTATTACCAGAAGAGCGGAAGCAATTATCCGGTTGTCAGAGGTACGGGCGATGTCAGCAATGATATAGTACCGAAGAACCAGGCTGAATTTGCCGCTGAAATCGCAAAAGTTGAAGCGTCACCGGCATTGGTTTCATGGATTGAATAACGATAAGTAAAAGCAATTCGTACAATGCATACTGCCGCAAGCGAATTATTCCCAATAAAAGGATAGGTGTTTACAATATGAAAAACAAAAGAGTATTATCTTTGATTCTGGTTATATGCTTCATTTTCGGCGTAGCACAAATCGGGTTTTATAAGCTTGCGGCAGAAGATACGGTAAAAACTGTTTACGTTTCAAAAAACGGCACCGATTCTAAGAGAAACGGTACAAATGCAAAGCCGTACAAAACGGTAGCGTATGCAATAACTAATGCGAAATCATCTAATCCGGATATCATTGTTATAAACGTCAAGGATTATGCGGAATTTGATTTTGAAACAGAATTCGGCGGAAACCTTGTTATTCAGGGCTCTGCGGATGACGCTCAGCTGCAGGCGGTCACCGGCAGAACGATTGCTTCGCAGGACACAAAGACCTGCGTGCTTAATTCCAACGTAACTTTCAAAAATATAAAGATACTTTCCGCTTTGGATAGTCAGGGTTTTCCGCAGAAATATTTACTTATAACTCAGGGCAAAACACTTGTTTTCGGCGAAGGCACCTCGTTTGACCAGAATTCGATAAAGATTCTTGCCGGCAGAACGAATGAAGTCGGCACGCAGACGACTGACCAGAAAGTAACCGTTGAAGACGCGAGTTTAAGCGGCGAGAATACTTCATCTTCCGGAATAGACGTTTCAGTCGGTGTTTTGCCCGAAAAAGATACCGCCGACTGTATAAATCCGCTTGGAAATATTGATATTAAAGTCAAATCAGGCGATGTAAAACGCGTTTCGTTTACCGATACGAATACAGTTTACGGTGGGGACGTAATAATCACGTGGTTTGCCGATTTGAAATCGGAAGACGGGCAAGCTGTCGTGTTTGAAGGCGCGAACAATTCGGTTTTCAATAAGTCGCTGCAGATTATTATGAATAACGGTGCGGCAAGCAGCAACATCGGTGAGGACGTAAGAGCCGCGCAAGCTGACGGTGGCAAGTGGATAATGCTCGGTAGCAGCACGTATTCATATGTTGAAGCGACCGACGTGCCGGGCAAATTCAAGGTTTGCGGCGAATTGGAAGTAAAGGCTGTCGATACTCAAAACGAAAATAACGTTTACTCTTCGGCTTTATCTGAGCAAGACGAGCAGGTTTATCTTGATCTTTCGGATAAACCCGGCGAGTATAACGTAACGCCGGTTATACCGACTGAGTATTTTGAAACATTGTACGTTTCCGCGTCCGGTGACGACGCTACCGGCGTCGGAACGCAGACAAGGCCTTACGCGACTATAGCAAAAGCCGAGGAAGCTATCGAGGCGGCGGGTATAGAATCCGGTGAGATCATAATGCTTACGGATATGATTTTTACCTCTGCGCCACATAAAAACATGATAACTATCAGAGGCGACTCCGGCACGGAGAATCTTACTCAAACCGGTCCTTCAGTATCGGTCAACGGACCCACCACGTTCAAAGACTTTAGCGTTAACGATATTTTCAACAGTATCAGCAACGGTAACGAGGTTGTCTATGATAACGTTTCAGTTCCCGGCGGAACAAAGGGAATGTTCTATTTCTGCAATAACGATGAGAACATAACGACCGATAACAATATAACGATAAACGGCTTGGGAAGCAAAACTGACGCAGGTGTAAATACCCGTGTAGGGCCTCATACATCGGGCGGGAATCCCGGTCTGCACGCTACAAACGGCACGATAAACAGTAGAATCAATATTGTTATAAACAAAGGATATTTCAATCAGATCTATCTTACTAACGGCACTTATAACCGTGACGTTAACATCACTTTTAACGGCGGTATGATTTACGGCAATTACAAATTTGACTTTTACGGTAACAACGAATCAACCTTTAACGGTGCGTTTCAGTTGTTGCTGAACAACGGGTTGTCAAAGAATTCGTATTTGGAAAACGCGGCGGAAACCATAAACGCGGCAAACGGCAGCTGGTTTATGTACAGCGATAAATCGGGCGGTACGCTTTCCATTACCGATACGCCCGGAACGTTTGATGTCGAAGGCGGCAAAACCGCGGTTGCCGTAGAGCGTACGTCAAAAATCACTTATTATTCACATGGCAAAAAATTAACTGTTCCGGCAGGTTTTTACAACGTTACCTATACTGATGAGAATCCTTTGGATAATCTGATTGTTATTAGTCATAAGGGTTCCGGCGTATCGACTGTTCTTGAAAAAGTACAGTTGGTGAAAGGCAAGAAATATAACGTTTCTTTTGATTACATTGACCGTGCCGAACAATTAGATAAGAGTATTGTTCTGTCAGTTTACGATAATCAGGAAAATAAAGTTTATTCGGCTGATAACGGCGGTATTGCTTTAACCGTCGAAAATGAGAACAGATACAATAGAACCTATTCTTTCACTCATACCGGAAATTCGGGCGAATATCTTGTGGGTTTCAGCATTACCGGCGACTATTCGTTTGCCGTTTCCGATTTTTTAGTGGGCAGCGCGGATAATCCCGACGTTAACCTTATCAAAAACGGTGATTTCAAAAACCACTTGAATAATTGGATTATCGACGGATATTCGCCTGAAAATGAAGATACGTATAAGACCGTTGCGGGCGGCTCGCAGACGGTTGTTATGACACAGTATTTTAACAGCAGTAACTATTTTGATAAATCCGTTTATGACCCGGATGAAGAACTGGGCACTAAAAAAATGCTGTACATCGAAAACTTTACCGGCTACAGAACGTTTTTACAGAGATTGTATGCTATAATTAAGCCAAATACGAAATATACGTTTGAATGCTCTATTTCCTCTCAGATAGACTATAAATTCCAAGTCAGAGAAACCGGTAATAGAGTGGCGACTTATAAACTGGATCCCGAAAGCACCGAAACTGTCGAAGTTGAAACGGAATTGGGAACCGTATATTATAAGCGTGCCCATTATGAATTTACTATGCCCGAATCTGTTGATAATCAGGTCTTCGTGGGATTTGAATTTGCGTCAGGTCAGACCGCGACCATTTTCGATTTTAAGCTTTACGAAGCGGATGACCCAGAAAAAAACAACCTGCTTGTCAATCCTGAGTTTACCGAAGGGTTAGATGAGTGGATCTGGGGTTGGACCATTTGGTTCAATCATGCCGAAGACAGCAGTAATTTGCTATCATGGGAAGGCGACACCGGAAAACTCATATTAGAAAAATATGATTACAAAAATCTCGTTACATATTTCGACGACCGGTATTTTATCGACGGTACATGGTGGAATGAAAAGGACATTGCCGAGCCTGAACTGGACAAAGGAGAAATTTCGGGTACACTGAAAGACCAGTTTGGAAAAGCAATGTCAAAAGTTGCGGTCACGCTCTTGTCCGACGATTATGAATTCACCGTAAAAACGGGTCCGGACGGCGGCTTTGATTTCGGCTCGATTCCGGCCGGTAAATACGATTTATGTGTGCTTGATTCTCTCGGTGAGCAGTATTACATTACTTACGTTGTCATTCTCAAGAACGGCGACTACAAACTCAACGTGGTTTGCGATTCGTCAAATGCCGTGCTTGATTTGTCGGACGAGATTGACGACTTTGACGATTTTGATGACGGACCGCTCGGTTCAATAAAGGGAGCGGTGTATACGCCTGACAGAAAAACGGTTTCAGGGTTAAAACTGTACTTAAATACCGGTGCAAGCGTTGTTACCGATGATAACGGATATTTTGAGTTTACCGCTCTTTCCGGCGGTGATTATAAGATCGGTACGGAACATAACGGTAAAATGTACGTTCTGAAAACGATAACGCTGGAAGACGATACTATCGCTACGGTTAAATTGAAATATGATCCTCCTAAGGCGAAAACAATAATATCGGACAACGGGTTACCGTTATGGGTATGGATATTGATTGTATCCGCGGGTGCTTCCGTTTTAATTGCCGCAACTTTTATTACTCTTCTGATTTACAGAAAAAAGTCAAAAAAGCTTTAAGGAAGTGAATTGTATGAAGTTTCAAAAAATAAAAAAGAAAAACAGAGTTTTGATATTGCTTTTGGCAATGTTTGTAATACTGTCCGGCATTACCGTTGCTTCGCTGCTGTCGGCCAATGCCGAGGCGCCAACCGCCATTTGCACGGTAAAGGTGTCTGAGGAAAATGTGGGAACGAATGAGTATTCTGTTTTGGCGGAAGTTACGTTCGAGAGTGAAGACGAGTTTACGGCCGGGCTTTTTGCGGTTGAAGCGGATAATCTGACGCTGATTGGCTGTACCGTTAAAAACTGTACGGGCGGCGAAGCTCCCGAAGTAAGCGCCGATTACGGTAATAACAGGATATTGTTTACCGGATTCAGCGATAGCAGCGTTAACGACTTCAAGTCTTATACCTCGCTTACCCTTATCTTGAAGTTCAAGCCCGCCCCGGGCGACACAGGCGCGCCGCGCAAGGTGGCTGTTAAAGACATTAGCATTGCAAATATTGATGAGGTTAAGTTCAACACAGCCGACGCCGAGGGTACGACCGAGGTTCAGCATATACACACGGTAGGCGACGGGTGGCAGACAGATGCCGGAAATCACTGGAAGGTATGCACCGCTTGCCAGGAAGAAGTAGACAAGGCGGCTCACACCGAGGGCGATTGGATAACTGACGTTGCCGCCACAACCGAAGCTGGCGGACACAGGCACAAAGAGTGTACCGTCTGCGGATATCATACCGCGGAAGAAGATACCGAAAAACTTTCCGGCGGAGATGAACATATCCCCGGCGATATAAACGGCGATGGCTCGGTAAACAACAAAGATCTTACGAGACTTTTCCAGTATCTCTCGGATTGGGACGTTGAAGTTAACGAAGCGGCACTTGATATCAACGGCGACGGCTCGGTCAACAACAAAGACCTTACAAGGTTATTCCAGTATCTTAGCGACTGGGATGTTCAGATATTCTGATACGGACAGTAAGGCTATAATTTGAAATTTTCACTATACACCTCATTGAGTGCCCGGGCACTGCTTAAAGTGCCGCGGGCGCTCGCATGTTTTTTGAAGTGATATCCGCTCGATTTGATAATTGCGCGCTACATCAAAACGTAAATGACGTTAAACGGTTTTAAGGGAGTATATATTATGGGGAACATTGTCGATAAAAAAGTTTTGCAACAAATAGATGATTGTATAGAAAAAAACCGCGAAAGTATGATTCGCGATCTGCTGGAGCTTATGCGTATTCCTTCCGTACAGTCAAAAGCCGTTGAAAGCGCGCCGTTTGGCAGGGAATGCAAACGTATTCTTGAAAAAACGGTGGAATTATTCATCAATAACGGGTTTGAGAGCAGGATCAGCGCCGATAATAAATACGCGCTGTCTTTTTCGGGCGGCAGAGGTAAAACTATCGGTATATTTGCTCATGGCGACGTTGTGCCGGCTGACGGTGACTGGTTGATTTGCAAACCGTTCGAGCCTGTAATTAAAGGCGACTATATTTTCGGCAGAGGATGTCACGACGATAAATCGGGAATTATTCAAGCGCTTTACGCCGCAAAAATGATAAGAGATTTAGGGCTTCCTTTTGAAAGCCGGCTCGTTATGGTGACCGGCAGTAACGAAGAAACCGGCATGGCTGATGTAATAAGTTTTAGCAAAAACGAAAAAATGCCTGACGTATCCCTGGTGCTTGACGGCGAGTATCCGTATTACCGCGGTGAAAAGAGCACTATGAGATTTGATATGATCTCAAAAACACAGTTAAAGACTGTAAAAGATATCTGCGGCGGTAAGAGTTATACTACTGTTTTAGGAGAGGTTAAGTCCGAACTCGAATACTCCGACGCCTTATATGAAGAATTAAAGCGAAACTGCAACGGGAATCCCGCGTATAAACTGGAAAAGGCAGAGCATTCTGTGCTTTTGACGGTTAAGGGTAAGGCGGGACATATAAATAATATAGAAAAAACTCAAAACGCCATGTCGTTGCTTGCAAACCTGCTTTTGCAATGCAAAAGTATTCCGGAAAATGAAAGAAGCGTATTGAGTGAAACGTACAAATTTATCGGAGAAGGATATGGAACAGGATTCGGCATAGACTACACGGACAATCTGTTCGACAAACTGTCTTGCGCTAACGGAGTAATCCGCATGAGAAACGGCAGGTTGGTAGCAGGGTTCGATATACGAACAGGTATTACCTCCGATTTAGATAAAATGTATAAGCAAATAGTAGCAGTCGCCGGCAACAACTGGGAAATCGAGTTCAAAAGAGCGGCAAACGGCTACTGCGTTGACGGCAACTCGCCGTTTCCGCAAGCAATTCGTAAAGTGTACGGTTCTATAACGGGAGACAACGGTAAAAAACCAATACTTACGTCCGGCGGCACATATTCGAGAATACTTAAAAACTCATACTCGATAGGGACGGTGGACGATAATTCGGCAAAGAAGATAACTTTGTCGGAAGGACACGGCGAGTGGCATCAGCCTGATGAAAAAATGAGTATAGAAGGGTTTTTAAGCTCGCTTAAGATCCTCATTTGCCTATTACTGGAGTTTGATAAATTAAACGCGCAATAAATTTTCAGCCTGCCGGAATTTTCCGCATTCGCATATGTAAATAAAGGGTGGAGGTTGAAGAGAAACCACACCCTAAAGCGCCTGTGACATTACTCTAACTGTCATGAGCGCTTGTCCGTTTTAACTGAACATTATGCGCGGCATCAAGAGCATGTTTGATAAAAAAAGCATACTCAACCCCGGAAAACTGTTTTGATAGAAGAATCATTATATATTGGGATATCCAGATTATACCTCGGAATTGCCTTACCGTATAATGATGTGTTTTAAGAAATCTTTTTAAGCATAAGTAGGTTTTAAAAGCCAAATCGAGTGTAATATTGTGAGTAATGTGAAGTTGTATTTGTAATATTGTTAGTATTGTGGTAATATACTTGATCCTTGTGACTGTAATTTGAGACAGTCAATAGGGTATTATTTGTATACACTTTAGGGAATTGGCTTTATTGGGTTAGAACAGGTATCATCAGATGACTATATAAATCGAAAAACAATTATTAAACAGTCATTAGAAAAACAACTCACACCTTTTAAAAAGTATATATATGAGAAAACAACAACTGAATTTGGAGGGATATCATGAATATTACTAATCCCGATATTGTTGTTAGAAATATTAGAACAAAAAACAAAACAAGAAAAATTACAACATATCGTCCAAATGATCGTTGCTGGATTTCATAATAAAAATTCACTTGCGTTATGAACACTCCGACCATCGGGCTTATCGCAGAAAATGCGGTAAGCCCTTTATTTATGCGGTTTTCCCGGATGTCGACAAAGATATGCCCGGATATGCCTTGATACGGAAAAATGTATTTATTTGGCCAAATGTATTTATTTTTGTATTTATTTTTAATGGAATTTGACACTTAAAAATTAACGGCTTGCTTTTTTGTACTGTTTTGCTTTTTAAGTATAATTCGCCAAACTTACGCTCTATGCCAACCTTGCGGCTTGCGATTGAGGTGAAGCATACGGTTTACTTCTTTTGGCAGCGTTTTTGAGTAACGAAACCGGAGGTCATTTGATTTTTGGTAAATTGAAAAGACATGGTTTCTTCCTTTTAGCAGGGTTGATGAGTGCCTAAACCAGAAAGCTTGCATTTTTTGACAAAGTGAAACACCTGCGTAACATTTAGCCAAGAAGCCGAATTCTAACGGTGATATTTTAAAAGACTTTATAGTAAACTCGCAAAAAGTCTGTAAACACCCGTTTTAATTGGCTTTTTAAAAATCAAAAATTGTTAACATAACAATAATGAAGGGGGGTGATAATTATGAAGAATCGTTTTGAAAAAGTCGTACTCGATAAAAAAACCGGCGAAATCATACGCGAGGATTTTTTGCGAAAAAATGGCGCAGTTGAAAAGGCGTACGTAAAAATTCATAAAAAAACAATTTCTAAGATTATTAATGATATTTCGGGGCGAAATGTCAAATTGAAAATGCTTGCTACAATAATTAGAAATATGAACGAAAAAAACTTTTTGCCGTTCGGAATGAATACATTAACTAAATATTTTCTAAATAAACATACCGAAAAAAATGTTTATGATTCTGTCGATTTTTTGATACAAAAAAATTTCATCAAAGAAATTAGCGGTAGTGAAATGATGGTTAATCCTGAGTTTTTGTGCTTTGGCAGTAGCGAAAAATACATCAATACTCATTTTATATATCAGAACGTTAAAAAAGAAAAAACTCGAGCCGGTGGTAGAAAAATCAGGGGAATAGATGAAATGTGCAAAATCTTTTCTTTTGACACCTCGGACGGTAATGGCAACCAGCCCATATTTGACGTACATTACGCCAAAATCAAAGAATTATTCTTCAAACTCTTGGAGGAAGTCGGAAGTAAAAAGGCTATCATTCTGGCTGCTCTTTTAAGGAGTATAAAGGATGATGAAACGATAATCTTCTTGAAATGTTGCTTGCTAATCGATTTACTATCCATTGCGGCGGAATGTCTGACCCGTTTCAACCTTGCGAGAGTATTTATAAAATCACATCGGAATTTATAGATTTGACTAATGAATATGGCTTGCCGGTACTGTTTAGCACTAAAAGCAATACAGTATATGGCGCTAATATTAACCCAAAATTTCATAGTTTTCAATTATCAGTTTCAAATATTGGTGACAATAAAACTTTTGAGCCAAACGTTCCGCCCTTTGAGCAACGGCTAAAGTTTTACAAAGAATTAAAAGCGCGTGGATTTAAGGTCGGCATAAGAATACAGCCATTTATTCCGGGAGTGACAGAGCCGGGAATAATTGACTGTTTTAAAGACGCAGATCTGGTGACGATTGAATCAATTAAGCTGGTTCCGCAATGTCCGGAAAGGCGGGAAGAACTTCGCAAGCTTATAGGTTTAAAAAAAGAAGACTTTTACTATTTTGGTCTTGAAAACTTAAAACCAGAACTCAAAATCAAATATTATGAGCCTTTTATTGAAAAATTGAAGCGATATGGCATACCTTTTTCAATCGCAGATAACGATTTGCGAAGTATTGGCACTGAAAAATGCTGTTGCGGCGATGCGTTAGTATGCAAAAGCACGTCTTTTAACACTACCGCCATGCTGAACAGTGCCGGTCGCGGTTATTCAGTTGACGATGTCCTGAATTCGGCGCGGAATGACGGAATAATTGTCTGTAAATACAAAGGCTTATTTGCTTCAAACCGGCAGAAAAATGTGTCGACAGTCGGTGATTTCATAAGAAATAATTTTGCAAATCAACGCAATCCGATGTGTCAGGAAATCCAATTTTTCCCGACCTAAAATACTACTAAAATCCAATTGTAAATATTAAATCGGTTTTAGTAGTAAAAAACATGTCAAATTACCTTTAAACAAAGGACTATTAACGTTGAAAGAGGGTTTGCAATGTCCGGTGCAGAGACACCTTATAGGTTTTAAACAATCTGTGCGCGCCGGACATGTGTTTGAAAATGAAAAAGAAGGGAGGGAGAGAACACATGAGTAAAAATCTTTCAGACGAGGAAAAAGCAACATCGCTTGTCGAATTGACATACGGTTTTTTTGAACTTACGAAAAAGTATGTGCCGGATTTCACGGGCGATAACAAAACTTACGATTATGCCAATTCGTTTTTCGGCAAAAACGGGACTTATATTTCAATGAAATTTAATATGAGTATTGAAAATTTTGCTATTACAAAAACAAGCAAGATTCCGAAGAGAATTGCTAATAAATAATGGAGGTGGTATGGCGTTGGAAAAGAGATACGGCAATGATATAAATTATGTTAATACATCGTGCGGCGGCAAAGAAAGTATATGGGCTGTAAATACAGTGGAAGAAAATGTTAATGCATATAATCCGGACTTTGTTATTTATGGTTTCGGAATGAACGACTCTCTTATTGTGGGAAACCATAATTGCAAGGCAGATATAACATACTTTTTTGTAAGCATTTAGCTATAATAAAACTACCATCAAAGGAATATTCGCAGAATACAAGTTCTGCATGTCCGGCGCATTATCACCTGCGGGTGTTGGTGAGACATTGTGCGCCGGACATGCTTTTTTGAAGAAAATCCGGAAAACAACAACTTGAAAACGTTTTATTTTCGCTCTGCTTTTCTGTTTGTAAAAAGCTGTAATGAGTATTTTAGGGGTATAAAACACATAAAAATTAAAATTATTGAGGGATTTTTTGTAAATCGGGGCAATAGATAGCTTGAAATATTAAAAATATGTTCTATAATTTCTTTTTATTTCAAAAAAAGACACAAAACTGGTATACTTATAACCTGAAAGGATTTATAATGAATTTTGTGAAATTTCACTTAATTTTTATTTCGATTGTATTTTAATGTTTTTTGGGGGAGAAAAGATATGCAAAGGGCAAGACAAATAATATCGCTGGTGTGCTCGGCGCTTTTTGTGCTGAGTTGTATTGCCATGCCCGTACTTGCCGAAAGCGCACCGGCGGTAAGTATGCATTCAAGCTATGACGAATACCGTGAAACAAACTCCGCTTTCCCGTTCGGAGAAAAACGCACGTTTTCTTACGGCGAGCTAACCGAAAAATCCGAAAACTCCGAAATAAAAGAGGATATAAACTCCACAGGCACCGGCGGCGTAATAATCCCGGACGATGGCTTTGCCTCGTGGAAATTCACCGCCGAAGCGGACGCCTCATACATAATAAGCGTAAAATATAT
>JAEEGL012007062.1_pt1 | contig 42361 bp, 50 predicted proteins | sample 9134231 | NCBI WGS metagenome assembly JAEEGL01 (sample SAMN16246548, study PRJNA631951) | gut metagenome | biome: gut microbiome; feature: rumen; material: fiber-attached | host: Bos | place: Iran: Karaj | collected 2018-10 | reverse complement strand
TCATACCTAGCAGAAATGGGTGTTAGGAAAAGGCTCGAATAGTGGTAAGCAGGTTTGGTTCGCTTTAGACTGATGGAAACAGTGTCAGTAGGTCTGTGATTGAAGGTGACTACGGAAATCCTTCAAGTTTTAATATTTTTTATGGGCTGTGATACCAGGTAACGTTTGTGCTGGGCTGACACGCTGGTCGATGTATTGTGCGTAAGAAGACCATACGGGGGATAAAACATTAGGCACCCCGGGGTTCGACTCCCCCACAGTCCACTACCATCCTGACCATTACCCTATTAGGTCTTGAAAGATGAGGTAAAGCATAGTAGAAGTCAGGTATATACTATGACGGTTCACTGGGTAGCCGCGAAACCGTAGAAACCAGTGCGTGGGTCCATAACAGACGGACAGCATACGAATCACTAAAAGTCTGTTTTTTTTTTCTTTTAATACTCATCACAAGTTGGAGAAGCGAGTTCAAGTCTGTATATGCGAGTGTAGTGCTGATAGTTTATGAGGTTAAAACAACAACTGTAAAATTTGTGGGAGTACGTATTACCACATTGGATGTTTATTAGAAGATACATGGGGATGTTGGTGTAATGGTTAGCATGACAGATTGTGGTTCTGTTGATGTCGGTTCGATTCCGGCACTTCCCCCAAGAAAAATTTGGTTTTCTTAATATTTATTTGTATATTTATAGTAGTTCATTATTTATAACGATTGTAGTAAAACGGTTGGCGGGTTATAAGAGCCGGGTTGCAAATGAAAGTTATCCTCCCCGGTTCGCTCGTAGATTGAATTTATTTTGGTGTGGAGAGGAAACCTCAGAAATGAGAACACAAGCCAGGGTGTGCGATTCACCCGGAAAACCAAAGTAACTGGCCAGGTTTCAATTTACGATTACCCTAGGTTGCGTAAGTCCCGTATAGGCAGCACGACGTATGTTCCAACCACCCAGGGAGTAAGGCGGTAATAAGGGCACTGGGATGCAATTGGTTTTTTTGCCGAGGTAGCTTTAATGGTAGAGCACCTGACTTGTAGACAGAATAGCCCACTGAGACGGGCTTGGATATAACGGGAGAAGGTGAGTCGTGTTAAATTAGGTATCCACTGAATATAGGAGTCTATAACACACCAACTTGCGTTCGAAGCGCAATATATCCACAATCAGGGGGTTGCAGGTTCGAGTCCTGTTCTCGGCTCAAATTTTTATTTTTCGAAACAACTTTTTGGCTTTGAAGAACTATTTATAGTAAAAGCAACAATATGAACATTTTAGAAATATTAGAAGAATGTAGTTCATTAAACGATATTTGTAGAAAAATATTTGGCAAGCATAACTATACAAACAGAGAAAAAGTCAAAAAACTTCTTTATGAAAATGGGGTTGACTGGGAAGAGTGGCTTGACAAAAAGAAGCAAGAAAAAGAGAAGTATTGCCTTGTCTGTGGTAAAAAATTAAAGCAAGGACAAAAAAAATTCTGTTCCCGCTCTTGTTCCGCAACATATAACAATTCTCTTAGAAAAGAAACATTGTATTGTAAAAATTGTGGAACTCCTCTAAAAGAAAACCAAAAAGAATTTTGCTCAAATAAATGTCAAACAAAATATCAATATGAACAATATATTGAAAGATGGAAAAACGGTGAAGAGAGCGGGCTGAGTGGAGTATATAACATTTCTAAACACATAAGAAGATATTTGTTTGAAAAGAACGATTGCAAGTGTGAAATGTGCGGATGGGGAGAAACGAACAAATTCACGGGTAATATCCCATTGGAAGTGCATCACAAAGATGGGGATTATACAAACAATAAAGAAGAAAACTTACAACTTCTTTGTCCGAACTGTCATTCTTTGACTGAGACATTTAAGGCACATAACAAGAGTGGCAGAAAGGGAAGAAGTAAATATAGTTAGAAAGATGGTTATCTGAACACATAGGATAACCTTAAGCCAATTGGACGCTTTTGGCTTCGAATGTGGGACGGTTGGAGCAAACTGAACGCCGAACTGATGACGTACCGATGTAATAGTACTTAATAGTAGGGAGCGGTCATTAAGCGGTGAAGACACATAAGTCGCCGGGAGTAGAAACCCGGAGTAAATTGGTTCGATTCCAATACATTTGACAATTACAGACGAGAGTAGCATGTCCGTCATAATAAACGGAAGAAGTTATCGCGGACTTAGATTTAACAGAGTCTCTATCCTTGCCATCACGAACTTTGTTACGACATTCAACCTCTAAGGGCGAGTTGGTGTACCGGTCTTGTCTGTTTTATTTTAAGGTACTTAGCAAGATGCCAATTGAACCGAAGTATAGATTAAAAATATTCTCCGTTTTTTTGTTTTGTCATATATTTTTTGTATCTTTGTAGAGGTTATGGACACGATATACTTCAGTAGGAAAACGAGAAAGAGTTGTGATGATGCATTAGAGATATCAGACATTCTCACACCAACCGGAGAATCGTTTCACAGACCACATATTAAGAACACATTTCCTGTTTATTACGGAAGATGGTGGGATGTACAGGAAAAGAACACTCCGCTAAAAATAGGAGAAACTTGTAGACTTATTAGAATAGATAGGCTGAAAACGATATTAGGATGAGACGGATTGTTGTCGTTATATGTTGTGGTGTTGTGATTTCTTCTTGCGGCATTGAGAGTAGGGCTGTGCGAGATGGAAAACCGAATCTTTACGCCAAGTCGACGATAGTGTTGGAGAAGGACCATGTAAAGATTATTGAGGGGGACAGCATTTATTATCTTGAATATGACGATGATAAAAAAAATTGGGACAAATCTTTTAAACAGTGGGTCAGAGATGGAAAAAGAAAATAGATTGAAGGTGTTGGTATCATCGGACTTCCATGGATACTTGCCTAATGTCGGAGAAGAGCCGTTTGACTTCTTTTTCATTTGTGGGGATATCTGTCCTGTCGTGAATCATAGTTGGTACTTTCAGGATGAGTGGATGAAGAACGAATTCGTGGAGTGGGTTAAAGGACTTCCGTATAGGGATGAATATAGCAAGGTGGTAATGACTTGGGGTAACCATGATTTTATCGGGCACAACATAATTGGTAAGGAAATTGAAGACCTGTGTGACGGAAGGCTGATTATACTCAAGAACGAAACCTGTCATATTCCTTATAAATGTGGTGACGGGGAGAAGACCATCAACATATTTGGAACTCCATGGTGCAAGATATTTTTCAATTGGGCGTTTATGGCTGACAATGAAAAACTTGACCAGTATTATAGTGAGTGTCCGGAAGGTGTCGATGTATTCCTCAGCCATGATAGTCCTACATTGAACGGGCTTGGCACCATAACTCAGGGAAGACATAGTGGTACGGAGGCAGGAAACAAAGTCCTTGACAGATATATTGAGGAAAAGAAACCGAAATACTTCTTCTCAGGGCATATACACTCGGGCAACCACACACTTGAGAAAATCGGGGAGACTTGGTTGGCGAATGTGTGTCTGGTTGATGAGAACTACAATCCGAGACCTTATGTGCTTGGAATTGAACTTGATAGGGAAACATTTGAGTTGATTGAGTGGTATTTCCCATTTGCAACGAGTAGAATTTAAACAAATAAAGTATGACAAAAACATTTTCATTTGAAGACTTTAAGGAACTCGCGAAGAATGACAATGGGTTCCGTGATGAGATTGTCGGCAAGAATGACATCATCGACCTTGACAATGGAACAATGATTATCTATGCGGAGCATCTTAACAAATATCTTGAGCAGTATGCCTGTAAGGATGCTCAGGACTTGGAAGATACTTTGTGGTATAGTTACGGCGTATGGGTTAAGATTATTTAGAAACACTTTATAAACAAAATTTATGGGAAAACATGTATTTTTGGAGCGAGGCAACTTTTACTCGCTGGTCGAAGGAAACTTTGGCGTTGACACTAAACTGAAGCCGGGGGTCTATAATATGATTTTTGACCAGGAAAACGGTATTCGGGTGGAATGGACTGCTGACAAGTTTAATTTCAGTTTTAAACTTTACGGCATTGACGAGACTTTGGTCGGACATGTAATTGACACATATAGGAAGCAACCTCAGAAGCATAATATCGGTGTCCTGCTTAATGGCGCAAAGGGTACAGGTAAAACCGTGACTGCTAAGGAGATGTGCAATCGTCTCGGTCTCCCGGTAATCATTGTGTCAGCACCATTCCCGGGTCTTACGAACTTTATCTCGCATGTAAACCATGACTGCGTGTTCTTCTTCGATGAGTTTGAGAAGAATTTCAGGACCACACAGAAGACGAACAGTGATGACAACAGCGCAGGAGAGAACCTTCTGTCGATTATGGATGGTGTGTATAACGGAGATTGCACCCATATCTTCATCCTTACGACGAACGAACTCAATGTGAACGACAACATCCTGAGCCGTCCATCGCGAATCCGTTACCTGAAATCATTCGGTAGGGTAATCAACCGTAAGATTGTGGAAGAGTATGTGAACGACAACCTTCTCTACCCCGAACGCAAGGAAGAGGTGATGTCATTCATCGACAGCCTTACCTTGTCCACAATCGACATCGTGAAGAGCATTGTGGAAGAAGTGAATATCCACGATTGCAGCATTGACGAATTCAAATCCTTCTTCAATGTAAGACAGGCAAGTTACAGCTATTACACCAAATACTACCGATTCAACAGCGATGATAAGAGGGGTGTTACGAAGGATGTATTCAAAGTCATTGCTTCATACGACTGCCCCGAAAAGTACAGGGCTCGTTTCGGTGATTGTAACTATTCTAACCTTACCACGGACAAGCGGTTTGATAAGTGGAAGATTGGAGACACGCTGTGGGGTTGCTGGAGGATTGTCAAAATCTTCCCTGAGGATGGCATTGTCCTTGTTGCATACTATAACGACCCTGATGCCCTCGAATTCCTCAAAATCACTAATCCGGACGCCAAACCGAGCCTTTATAGCAGTGAGGATTATGCCTACGGAGAATACGATGAGATTTATGGCGGAAAGTTTGAAAGGACCGGCGAACCTAACTGGGACGATGACGAGGAAAAGGAAGAGGAGGGATTAGACTGCGAAAGCGATAACGGCACCGACCTCTTCTGAAAGGGACCTCTAAAACCGATAACCTGGTAACGAAAAATAAGGGAATATTTGTATTTCCTTATTTTTTTTTGTATATTTGTATAGTATTGTAACAGATTGTAATAAAACCTATCCGTATGGTTAAAAAAGTTAAGAAAACGATAGCATATCTTACATTAGTGTTCGTAGTGTCCATTCTCCTTATGAGTCTATGGATTGCTTTAAAGGGGGTTTTCCTGCCCGTATGGTTACTTTATATCGGGACGGGGATATTATACCTTGCGACATTTGCGGGGCTTCTAAGGGGCATTATATGGACGATAGAGCACTTTGTGAGATGGATAGAGAGTGGAAGCAAGGAGGATGAAGTATGAGTGAGATAAAGTCGCCGTTAAGATACCCGGGAGGTAAGAGCAGATTGGTAAAGACGATTAGTGAAATATGCCCTAAGGATTTCAAGGAGTATAGGGAGCCGTTCGTTGGCGGTGGTAGCGTATTCCTTAAGATTATGCAGGATTACCCCGGAAGGATATATTGGATAAACGACCTGTACTATGACCTGTTTTGCTTCTGGGATTGGTGCAAGTCAAGCGGTTATGGAATCAGGGTGCGCGTCGAAGAACTGAGGAAGAAGTTTGGCGATGACGGAAAGGCGTTGCACAAATACCTCGTTGAGAACATTGCGACCATGAAACCGATAGACAAGGCGGCAGCGTTCTTCGTATTGAATAGGATAACATTCTCAGGTACGAGTCTTTCAGGTGGATTCTCAAATGCCGCTTTTAAGACAAGGTTTACGGACAGCAGCATTGACAGGATGGAGAATGTAAGTGATTTCTTGCAGCATAAGTTTTTGAACATCACGAATTTGGATTTCGCAGAGGTATTGGCCGGCGGAAATGGGGATACTTTTACCTTCCTTGACCCTCCTTATTACAGCGCGACGGATTCAGCGTTATATGGCAAGAACGGAGAGTTGCACAAGGGGTTTGACCATGAGAGACTTGCCGCCGAATTGAAACACTGCGAACATAGATGGCTAATGACTTATGATGACTGCGAATATATTAGAGAACTTTATAAAGACTTCAATATCAAGGAGTTTGAACTTATGTACGGAATGCGGAATGTAAGTAAGGACGCTGATATGAAGGGCAAGGAGATATTCATTTCAAACTATTAAAACTTATTGATTATGGGAAAGCTTGAAAAATCGCTGAACAATGAAAAGTATGTAATGGAAACCTTTAAGGAGGGGACGAGATTTTTATGGGGTGATAACGAGTGGGTTGTAGACATCTGTGGTAAACCGGTGGCACAATTCGGTGGTGGAGAACCTAAGACCGATGTATTTGCAAGGTTGGTATGTGTTTCAGGTAAAAGGAATGGGGATATACTTGATTATAAGTTTACTATTAAGAAACCGGATGCTAACTTCCTGCAAAATAAAGCATCACGAAAACAGATGAATGATATGTTGGGTGAAAAGAAGGCTACGGAATTAATTATTGCTGCTGTCAGAGATATACTTGGAAGAAATATGGAATCTTTGATGAAGGATATTGCAGTCAAGAAAGGTGTGAAAAGGTGGAGTGGTGATAAGGAGCTCTCAGATAGATTCAATCTTGGGTATAGGTGGGACATAACGAAACAACGGAATGGCAAGAGGTCTTATAAACCCATATTGACCGATGAGGAAAAGATTGACATATTATCCGGTAGGTCTATGCCCGAGGAAAAGAGGAACGCAAAGGTCAATGGTCAGATAATAGAAAACTCAGGTGTCGCAAACTACTATCTTGAAACAGACCTTACCGGACCCACACACATTGATGATTTACTTAAGAAATGTAAACCGGTAGATGACCCGTCTTTATTGGATAGTTTGGAGTTTTATGTTACGCTTAAGGCACTGAACTATTATTACTATCCGAGCAGCCATTCTAGTCATCACGATGGTCCTAGACCGCTAGCAATATATACTTCTTACGATGATGATTTCAATGGAACAATCAAGTTTGACATTAATGAGGCGTTGATTGTAAACGGAAATGACAGAGCAAAAATATTAAAGGAACTAATAGAAAGGAAAAGATATGGAAATTAAATCACCGTTACAGTACGAGGGTTATTGCCCGAACAGGAAGAAAAACAGTAATATATTGTCTGATGAAGAGAGGCATCAGGCACTATCCCGTTCAAGGTTTTATGACGCGAACACAAGGACAATATACAAGGACTATTATAACTTGCTGAACGAATACGAGGTAGATGATGATACTCGTCTGCTTTATCTTACGCCGACAGAAAGAGACAATGATGATGAGGCATACCGTTTTAATGGGGAATACCTGTACAGCGACCGCACTAATGAGTGGATTTCGTTTGACCAACTCCCCAGATTCGTCCCGTATGCAATGAAACCAGACGGACCATTCTTAAAGCCGGTAATGGTTAATCCCGTAACGATTGAGCCGAACACGGGAGAGGTAAGGACAGAACACAAGAAGAAGAAGGAAGAAAAGATTGAAGGAAGATGGGCAGACCATATACAGAGAGACCTCGAAGAGATGGGTTTCTATGATGGGGAGGATGTATTTGCCAATGTTCCTTCATTAGATAAGAAGAGTTACAAGAATATGTTTAACAATACACCTGCCGAAGACACCGAGAAAGTAATGGATGAGTTGAAGGATGACAAGGAGAGGGTTAAGGAAAGATGGGATAAGATAAAGACAGATGATGATAACAAATCCTATAAACCATCTAAAATGAAGGAAATCAGGAAGGAAGAGAAGAAGAAGCGTGAGTGGAACATACTTGCGTCAATCAAAACCGGAATCACCAATGTCGTCAAGGCGTTGTTCATGGAGGAAGTTGAAGGAAATTATCAAAAATAGTTGTTTTTTTAGGATTATTTTTGTATAATATTTAAATCTAACAATAAGGAGAAATATATATGGGAAAAAAGATTATTGGTATTGACCTCGGCTCCACGTTAAGTGAGGTCGCAGTCATCGAAGGTGGAAAGCCTACGATTATCATTAACGAAGAGGGAAGCAGAACGACTCCCTCTGTTATCTGCTTGAAGAACGGCGAAAGAAAGGTCGGTTCCTCAGCAAAGAGACAGGCTACGGTTTATCCAAAGGAGACCGTGGTGCTTATCAAACGATTCATGGGTGGTACTTATGACGAAATCAAGGACAACATCAGCCATGTACAGTATGAGGTAAAGAACGAGAACGGTTATCCCAGGGTTGTGGTTGAAGGAAAGCAGTATTCACCCGAAGAGTTGTCCGCAATGATTCTGTCAAAGATGAAATCTGTTGCTGAAGACTATATCGGCGAAACGGTTACGGACGCTATCATTACGGTTCCTGCTTATTTCAACGATGCACAGAGACAGGCGACAAAGAAGGCCGGTGAGATTGCGGGTCTTAATGTCCTAAGGATTATCGCCGAGCCTACAGCAGCGATTCTTGCGTCCAACATTGACAAGGAGAAGGGCGGAAAGTTCATGGTTGTTGACTATGGTGGTAGTACGCTTGACTTCTCGGTAGCGGATATCAATGACAATGTAGTGGAAATCCTTGCAAGTAACGGTGATGTGTATTGCGGTGGTAGTGACCTTGATAAGTTGGTTGCTGAGTGGATTGTCTCCGAGTTCAAGAAGGAAAGCGGAGTTGATTTGTCTCAGGACCCTATGGCTATGTCGAGGGTTTACGAGGCAGCGGAGAAGGCAAAGATTGAACTCTCCATTTCCACGACCGCTAACATTAACCTTCCTTACATTACGGTGAAGGACAATGTTCCCGCACACCTTGACCTTAACCTCAGTCGTGCGAAGTTTGAACAGATTATCGACGGGGAAATCAGGAAGGTCGTGTCTTATGGTAAGGATGCGGTGAAGAAGGCTGATTTGCAATACAGTGACCTTGATGGTATCCTGCTCGTTGGTGGCTCTACTCGTATTCCGTTGTTACAGAGTGAGTTGGAGAAAGAGTTCGGTCGTCCTCTCATTAAGAGCGTGAACCCTGATGAGGCTGTCGCGTTGGGCGCTGCTGTTCAAGGTGGTATCCTCGCAGGTGATGTGAAGGATGTGCTTCTTCTTGATGTCACCCCTCTCGCACTTGGTATTGAGACAATGGGCGGTGTTATGACTACCCTCGTTGATGCGAACACGACAATCCCTATCCGCAAGAGTCAGATATTCTCTACCGCTGCGGACAATCAACCTGCGGTATCCATTTTGGTATGTCAGGGTAATCGTCCTCTCGCAAGGGATAACAAGCAGTTGGGTGTCTTTACATTGGACGGCATTCTCCCTGCTCCTCGTGGTGTTCCGCAGATTGAAGTCTCGTTTGACATTGATGCTAACGGTATCCTCTCAGTCTCTGCTACGGACAAGGGAACAGGCAAGGAACAGCATATCACAATCGAGGGCGGTTCTTCACTTACCGAGGAGGAAATCGAGCGAATGAAGAAGGACGCTGAGGAACACGCTGAGGCTGACAAGAAGGAGAAGGAGCGTATTGACAAGATTAACGCCGGTGACTCTCTTGCTTTCCAGACAGAGAAGATGATTAAGGATATGGAAGACAAGTTGACCGAAGATGACAAGAAATCCCTTAATGAGCCGTTGGAGGAACTTAAGGAAGCGGTGAAGAATCAGGACCTTGGAAAAATTGAGGAAAAATCAAAGGAACTCGAATCCGCTTGGCATGCTATCTCTCAGAAACTATACGAACAGAATGGCGGTGCTCAGGGTGGCAATACTCAGAATCCGTTTAACCAATTCGGAAATATGTTTAGTGGTGGTGGTAATCCGTTTGATGCGACCGGTAACCCATTTGGAGGAAACGGTAATCCATTCGGAAATGCGTAATTGTTAGTTGTTTTGTTTGAAAGGACACTTCAGAAATGGGGTGTCCTTTTCTTGTATTTATACTATTTATAGGTAAAAAACTAATATGAAAAGGTATTTACATTTATTTGATTTGGAGACCGAATTTAACTCCGAATACAATGACGACGAGAAATATTACGAGCCTTGGGTTTCTATGACCGAAGATGTAGAAAGAGTCGACTACAATAAGAAAGAAGAACCTCTAACTTACACGAGGACAATAACTTATATAGACAGAGGTAATAGTGCGACAACTACGGATACACAAACCGGTAATGTAGGTGAGGCAATAACATTCACGCTTCCCAATGCCCCTACTTGGGATGCTGAACATGAGTGCATCGGGTGGTCTACGGCGGAATATCCTACATATGCACAGTCAGCAACAACAGGATTCATTAAAGCCGGTGGAAGTCAGTTTCAAACAAGTGAAGATGTTACGCTCTACGCTGATTATCTCACTACATTCCAAGGACTTATTAACGAGGGATATGTAACAGTATCAAATGGAGAGGGTGCCACAGATGCTGGAAATATGCTGCTAAGGGTTTCTAACTCAGCAAATGTTTATCCGAAGGAAATGGTTGTTGATTTTAATGAAGTGTTTGTAAGTGCTGAAGGAAAAAAAGTTTCTTTAGACGGTATTGTTGGTTCAGGAACAGCAAAGAATGTTTTCTGGTTCCCGACACTAACAGATGGCGATGCTTGGACATACTGGCTTACACCGGATGAATGGTATGATATATATAATAACACTTCGTTAAATCATTTCCCTCAACAGTATCAATTTTACGGTATGAAATGGGACAACAAGGATTCTGTTACAATTATTTATAGTCCAATTGAAGGTACAAATGTGTGGTGTTTCGGTAGTTCAATTTATGGTCCGAGATTCCCTGAGACCTTAAATGTTGATATGGGAGGAAATGACTTTGCAAACATATTTAAAACATTTGGTCATGGAAGCAATGGTTGTAGTTCAAAATATATTAACGTAACAACATCAAGATACGCAGATAATAGGATTAGACCAAACAGGGGCGGAGCAAATCTTTATGTTAATGCTGCGTTTGAAGGTTGTAAGAAATTGGAAGAGTTTAGTGGTATCTATTTTACAGATTGCCGTAATTTTGGATTTTTATTCGACGGATGTTATTCATTACCAATAGTTACAAGCAATCAAATGGGAACTGAAGTACAAATTGCAGGAAGTATGCAGCAAATGTTCTGTAATTGTGAAGAGTTGGTGACGGTCGAAACGGAGTTAAATGTATCTGGTGTTAGTGCAACTGCCAGTGCATTCTATAACTGCCCTAAACTGGAAAATTTGAAACTTAAGGGTATAAATGCCGCAGTTAATGCTCGTCCTGCAAGTTTAGACCGATTGAGTTATCCTCATAATACAGCGGTAACTTGGGAATTAAAGGATACAAAATTGTCACAAAGTAGCGTTGACTATATTATTAATAACCTTACTATTTGCAATACTACGGTCGAAGGTTTTGTTTATAAGGTAATTAATTTCCCGGATGGAATCATACTAACAAATGCACAATTAAGTACCTTATATGATAACGGATGGATTGCATGGATAAACGACGTTGTACAGTCAGTATAATAAGGAACATTATAATTTCATTAAGCCGCAGATTGATAGTCTGTGGCTTTTTATTTTATATTCAAACTATTTATCATTATAAAAGAGGACAAAATGTTAACATACGTACACAAATTTAATTCCGAGAGCGCATATAACAACTACATGAATACTAGTTATCAGGTTCCATTTGTTTCCGCAACAGACGTAAGTGGAAATTCAAATGTGTGGGCTTCCTATAGAACAGATTACGAAATAAGACCCGTTGATTTGTCCGAACTTGATATAAATGGAAAGCCAAGTGGTAATAGAGAAACTGCAAACTGTTATGTTGTTCACAACACAGGTTGGTATGAATTTCCCTTGGTCTATGGCTGTGCGTTATCCGGTGGCACAGTTCACACGCCATGCTATACGAGGTCTCCACTTTCCGGCGGTACATATAGTGGAAGTACTACGGAGTATGTTAATTATAAGGGAGTTAAGATAACTTCGCCATTTATTGAAGTGGATACAGGAGAACAGGTTGCGTCGGCACAAGTTTTCAGAATAGACAAAACTGGCTTTACAATTACTGATGTTGAATTAGTAGAAAAAAGTTTATGCAAGTATGTTAGATTCAAGGTAACAGCAATGCCCACTTATGGTGGTAATGCATGGCTTTCAGTAAAAAACTCATCCAACGTTATTATGTGGAGTTGGCATATATGGGCGTATCCCTTTACATTACATACAGTAACGGTTCCAACAAAGAGCGCTTCAACAACAGATACAATAGATATGCTTGATGTCAATGTTGGTTTTGTACCTGTTGGAAAGTATGCTGGTACTGATATGCCACATAAATTTGGTTGTGGTTTATATTATGAATGGGGAAGGAAAGACCCTATGCCAATGCCGGATGATTTTTATTCTTCCGAGGCATCTTTTCCTACTTTAGCTTACGGTACATATACAATTGCTCCATCGGCAACGTCCATTCAACAAGCAATACAGCATCCGGACACATATTATATGAGAGGACCGACAGGAAAAACTGGTTATGGATGGGTCAGTGGTGCAACAAACCAAGCTGCAAATATGAGATTTTATAATCTATGGAACTGCAAACACGATGGTCTATGGGAAAAGGATACTCCGGGTAAAACAATATATGACCCATGTCCGGCTGGTTTTCAAATACCACAGTTTAATCAATTTGGGGGACTTGCATTAAGCAAAATTGAAGGGACGTATGAATTTGGAGTCGTATGGTATGGAAGGTATTTCCCAAGAACAGGCACGTATGGTTCAGCTACAGGCAGAATAGATTGGCCAGTAAATACCATATGGATACCGACTTGTACGACCGCTTCAGGTACGTCATCTACAAACCTTACAGTAATCAGGGTGTCGGCAAATACGGATACAAGCGGCTCAATCGCAATCGACCCAAGACGTATGCCATATAAGGCCGCAGCCATGCAAGTCGCTCCGGTTCACGTAAAATAAAAAGAATATAAGACACTTTCAATGAAGCAGTTATGGCAGTAAAACATTATTTTCACCGATTTACAACAGAAAATGAATTTTATGTGAGATATAATGATAGTACTTATTACGAGCCGTGGGTAAGTTATACGGATGAAAATGGAGGGTCGGCTTATAATAAGGGTGAAGAATATACAGATATATATACGGATATGCCTTTTACAATACGTGCACTAGGCAGTGGAAACATTACTTGGGGACTGGAAACAAAAACAGTCCAATATTCCAAAAATGGCGGCGCATGGACTAATATGAATAGTGGGACAACTATTTCTGTTGTTGCGGGAGATGAGGTTCAGTTTAAAGGAACAAATACAGACTACAATGGGAATAAAATTGTTTCCACTATGAACTTTGATGTCATGGGAAATATCATGTCACTTCTCAATGGTGATAATTTCAAAAATGCTACTACTCTCCCACCTAATGCTTTTAGGTCTGGCCTGTTTTATAATAAGGATAAAGTTGCTTATGGAGTTGTTAATGCGGCAAAACTAAAATTACCAGATTTCACATCAACGTATGCATATATGAATGCATTTGCATATTGTTACAATCTTGTTAGTGCTCCTGTGTTACCGGCAATGATTTTGTCGGACCATTGTTATGCACAAATGTTTTCACATTGCACCAGTCTTACTAAAATTCCTGCACTTCCTGCAACAACATTAAGTACATATTGCTATCAGAGTATGTTTTATGGTTGTACAAGTCTTGTAACAGCACCGGAGTTACCGGCAATAACAATGGAAGAGCGTTGTTATGCACAAATGTTTTGGGAGTGTACGAATCTTGTGACGGCACCAGAGTTACCGGCAACAACAATCGCTGCTTATTGTTACTATAACATGTTTTACGATTGTTCAAATCTTATTAATGCACCTTCATCGTTACCAGCAATGACAATGATGGACCACTGTTATGCACAAATGTTTTATGGTTGTACAAGTCTTATAACAGCACCGGAGTTGCCAGCAACGACAGTAGCAACATACTGTTATTACAATATGTTTTATGGCTGTACAAATCTTACGAGTGGACCTTCTACATTACCAGCAACGACAGTAGCAACATATTGTTATTCTCAAACATTTTATAATTGTTCGAATCTGTTAAATGCACCGATTCTTCCGGCATTAACATTGCAGGAGTCATCTTATTTTGCAATGTTTTATGGCTGCGCCAAAATAAATTATATTTGTTGTCTTGCAACAAATATTTCTGCAAACAGTTGTACAACTAGTTGGGTAGATGGTGTTGCTTCTAACGGTACATTTGTTAAGAATCCCAACATGACAAGTTGGACAAGAGGCTCCAATGGCATTCCTTCAAACTGGACTGTGCAAGAAACAAATCAAGGAGCAAATTAAATACATTATATAAAAAAGATAAAGCCGTAAGCAATAACCTACGGCTTTTTGTATTCTAATATTATACTTCCATTTAAACAACTATTTATTAGTGATAAACATACTAAAGGATGGACGAAGAAAAGAAAATAAAGGAATTCGTAACCGAGAATAAATTTTGGATTAAGTGCGGGCTCGTTATACTTGCCGTGCTTGCCTTGTTGTTTGCTGGTTTCGAGTGGGGCCGTGCGTATTCAGACAAGCACATGGAACCGAAGATAGAAATTAGGTACGAGAAGGGTGATTCAATTAAGGTTGAAGTTCCTACACCCGTACCTTATGAAGTTGTGAAACCGATAGACACGACTAATTTTCTCATTGGATTAATCGCTTCAGGTGTATATCAGGAGATTATGCCGACTAAGAGGGATACCGTGTTTATTGAAGTTCCTACGCCGACAAGTGAGGATACATTGGCCGTCGTCAGGGATTATACAACTAAGAGAATCTATAACGAGTTGTTCTTTGACAATGATACACTCGGTAAAATGCAGTTTCACGGGGAAGTACAATATAACCGCTTGAGATATTATGGTTATACATTCACTCCCGCAATCAAGACAGTCACCGAAACAAACTATGTCATAAGAAAGTTCAGTCCTTATGTTGGGGCGGGCATTTCATCTCAACCTACTGCTATAGTTCAGGCAGGAGCGTTCTTTGATGAGAAATATGGTGTTGCAGTTCAGTATAATTATGATTGGCAACTTAAGAAAAATGACTTCGGTGCGCTATTTATGTATAAGTTTTAATGAATAATAATTGGGGCTGTTATAAAATGGTCCCGTAAAATAAAAAGTCATAAAAATGGCAGACGAAAAGAAACACACAAGAAAACACATCGTTCACAAGCACACTACAAAGGGCTTTAACGAGAGACAGGAAATCGAAGACATTTTGAGAGAGAAACTTGAGGTCGGTGAGATTGCCCTTAATGTTGGCAAAGACCGCCCTTCCCTCGTATTCTTCGCAGAGCACACACCGGTTAGTCCTCACGACGCTGACACTAACTTCGACAAGATGATTGAACTTAGACCATCACCTTACGTAATTCATTCAGCATCAACGGATAACGTAAAACCGGAAATCAAGGAAGACCACAGTTTGTTTGACCCGTATTACATTGAGAACTTCGTAACGAAACTCTCTGATGATTATGTAGAACCCGAATCAGCAGTAACTCTTGGTCCCGGCACTACACTTGATGAGGCAATCGGGCAGTTAGTTCTTTCAGACAAGAATCTCGGTGAAAGGATTGACGAATTTTCTAATATGGAATTCGCAACAATCGACAATCAGCCGGTAAACTCAGATATTACCTTTAAGTCAAGAACACTTAATGGTGAAAAGGCTCTTGAATACGATGAGCGAGAGTATTCACACGAAGATGATGGTTGCTCAGAAATGGTGATTGGTAAGATTGACGGACACGACATTCTCACAAAGGGTACACCAACAAGTCCCGCTGTGGCTAATAACTTCAAGTTTGCTAAGATTAATGGCAGTGCAGTAACTTATGTCAATGAGGATGCAGTTGATATTAACGTTCCTATGACAAGGGTTTCAGCTGGACATGGTATTAAAATCACAACAAGCCAGGATGGTATTGATAATGAGATTGCATTTTCCGGTCTTTCTTTGAGTAATATCGACAACGGCAAATATGTCAAAAACATTCGTGTTAATCAGAATGACAATACCAAACTTGATGTAACATATGCAGACGAGTTCTACACAAAAGAAGAGGTGGATGGCATCGTTAGTGGCGTTACAAGCGAGTTCAAAGAAACAATTAATAATTTCAGCGGTGATGTCGTAAGTGCATTTACTGAAATTAAGGATATCATTGAGGAAGATGAGTATGTTACCTCACAGGCTCTTAATGACCTGAACGATAGGAAACAGAATCTTAATGAAAGGGTTACGGTTGTTAATTCTGGTTCTACTGATGAGGAATATCCTACCGCTAAAGCTGTTTATAGTGCAATCAATGGTGCTATAGATGGATTTGACCCGGAAGATGAAAAAGTAAGAAATGTCGCTTATACGGGTGAAACTAAGGCATATGTACTTGGGCAACAGACATTAAATGGAGGTCCGTCAACAGCATTGGCTAACGAAAGTATCTTCATGTCAGGTGATTCGTTATATAGTGAAGGAAAGAAAGTTGTCGTGGCGGGCGATATCATGGATGTTGAACTTGCGTTTAATGGCGAAGGAGTCGTTGTAAGTGGTTCTGTTAGCGGAAACGCAATTACGCTTGAAAAAACACGCGAAGTAAAAGTAACGAGCGCAAATACATCAGACGTTTCCGAGGTATCTAAACAAGTAAGGGCTGGTTTGTATGTTGGTGAAGGCGATGTATTTACACATGTTTGGTTAACAACACCTAATGGGAATGAACCTTCAACATTCATAGGTGACAAACATTTGTACCTTAATGGTAATCTGGGATACAACCCACATAGCAACTTACTCAAAGTCAGCGGATTTACAAACGGAACAACAGAAGTGATGGTTCCTCATCAGTCAGGTACGATTGCTCTTATAAGCGATATTGAGCAGGCATTGGCATCAGGTGTAAATTACAAGGGGGCAACGAGTGCAATACCAACAGGAACCCCTAAGACTGGTGACCTATGGATTTGTTCAGAGCAATTTACCGTGAATGGAAAACTCGCAGAAGTTGGTGACTTTATCATTTATAATGGCTCTTCTTGGGATGTTATTGAGAAGAACAATGATGGCGCAGTAACAGCAGCAGCCGACCTTGACGCTGATTATATTGTTCTTGGTAACGGAGACAGAACGATTAAGAAGAGTAATTTGACTCTCGATGACCTTGCAAGTAAATCACATACTGTGCGTGTAACAGCGGTGTTATCGGGTGGCGGCAACGCAATCACATCAATTAGTGCTTCCGATAATGATTCTGACGGAACACACGTTATCGTTTACGGAATGGGGACAAAATTTGCAGAATCAGCACATACCCACATTAGCGAAGATATTACCGATGCTGTTTCCGTCTATGATAGCAATGACGCAGATAAACTACTTAAGGCAGAATCAATCAGTGGAGCAGTTTTTGCTGATTCCGTTTTAGCACAAAATACAATTGTTATTCCAGCCGAAGCCAATTCAAGGAAAGTCAAGAGTGCTAATGTAAATGCCTCAGCAACGACATTGACTCCGGGTTCAAATTCTGATGCACATGTTGCTATTCTTGGTAATAATGTGGTATTTGGTTTTGATATTCCAAGAGGTGACAAGGGTGAAAGAGGTTATGGTATCACTGGTTTAACCGCTCCCGCATCAATTGCATCCGGAAGTAGTCAGTCAAATACATATACCGCAGTTACTGAAGATACAAACAACGCAGGTACATTCACCGTCTATAATGGTGCGAAGGGTGAAGATGCTGAAAGAATTAGCGGACTTACTCTTTACAATCAGGCAGATGTGAATACCGGTTCAAGTGAAGTTAATCAATTCAAACTTTGGGGTGAAGATGGTTCCGATTACGGTATTATCACTGTTTTTAATGGTGCTAAAGGTGAGAAGGGTGACAATGGTAAGGCAATTACAATCAAACCTGATATGAACTCATGTACCGTAATTAATGAACATGGTTTTGTTTATACTGGCGCTACACAGCCCGGTGGATTCGAGCAGTATCACCTTTATGTGTTGACAGGTACAGGAGCAACGTCGCAAACTGAATTTGATGATTTCTCTGATGTTGGTCTCTTTGCAATCAATGGTGTTGGCATTTCTGCTATTACGGCAACTAATAACTCCGGTAGTAGCGAAGCAAACACTGTTACAGTCACATTGACCGATGGAAGAACACAATTGTTTACGGTTTACAATGGTGCTCAGGGTCAACAAGGTATTCAGGGTATCCAAGGTATTCAGGGTGTTCAAGGCGTTCAGGGTTATAGTATCACGGGTATTACTGCTCCTGCAAGTCCTAATACCGGAAGTAGCCAATCAAATACTTATACGGCAGTTACACAGGATGGAAACGCCGGTACTTTCGTAGTATGGAATGGTGCTCAGGGAGAACAGGGTTACAGTATTTCATCTGTAACCAGAGTTAACGCAACCCTCAATACCGGAAGCAGCCAATCTAATGAATATAGTGTTGTCCTTAATGACGGAAACCATACACAAGTAGGTACGTTTACCGTTTATAATGGTGCACAGGGACAGCAAGGTATCCAGGGTGAACCGGGTAAGACTTTGACAATCAAACCTTCAGAAACCGATTGTACAGAACCCGATGCACACGCATTTGTTTATACGGGCACTACAACCGCCGAATTCACACATAATCACCTTTATCTGCTTACTGAAATTGACGCACAGCAGAACAGACATTTTGACGACTTGGGTGAATTTGCAATCGAAGGTCGTGGTATCGCATCTGTAACAAGTGCAGCGACTTCCGATGCAAACAGAACCGGTGTAGAGGTAACGATTACACTTACTGATAACACAAGTTCTGCTTTCACTGTATGGAATGGTACTGATGCGTTTACTACCGATACAATGGTTAAGGATGCAAATTATACCGGTAAGACATATTTACTTGGTCACAGGACACAGGGAAGTACTGAATCTGCTGATACAAACGTAAAGGTCTATATGTCAGGTGGTACAATCTTTATTGACGGTAACGAGGTTCTTGTTAGCGGATACACATATAACAAAACCGAGATTGACAATATTGTTTCTGGAATCAACGTAACAATTGAAGAAGATGAGTATGTTACTGCACAGGCTCTTAACGACCTGAACGACAGATTGTTAGTAGTCAGTGGTGATGTCAATACGATTAACACTACAATCAATAACTTCAGTGGTAATGTAGTTACGGAATTCGATAAATATCAGTTACTTAGTGAAAGGTCAACAGCAGTCACAAGCAGTTCAACAGATAATGAATATCCTACTTCAAAGGCTGTTTATGATTATGTTGACACTGTGATTGGTGGTTATAGTCCTACCGATGTCAATGTCAAAACCGCTACAGCAAGTACTAAGGCATATCTTGTTGCTAAGACGAATACTGCTGATGCAAATTCAGGTATCACCAATAGCAAAGTCTTCATGTCAGGAGGTACCATTTATCTTGATGGTAAAGAAGTTGCAACTAAAGAATATGTTGACAATGCTCCAGATAGTGATGAGAATGTTGCCCATAAGTCAAATACCGCAGCAACTGCTTATATCTTAGGTGTTTCAACTACCGGTACATCAAAGACCGTAACAAGCGGAATTACTTCAGGTGTCTATATGCTTGAGAATGGTCTTTACGCTTCTCACGGATTCTATCAGTCTTCAGATGAGAGTCTTAAGGACTTCGGCGAGGACGTGAAGATTGATTTCGACGAACTTGCAAATGTTCCTAAGAAATACTTCACTTGGAAAGAAAAGGCTGATTCAAGGCAACATATCGGTACCAGTGCTCAGGAACTTCAGAAGGTTTATCCGGAACTTGTTAAGACCGATGCAACAGGCAAACTTTCAGTGGATTATGCTTCATTGTCAGTTATCGCCCTCGCTGCTGTCGACAAACTTCACAAGGAAAACGAAGAACTTAAGAAGAGAATCGAAAGTATTGAAAGATATCTGACCGACAAGAACAAATAATCAATGTTCGAATAGATAAGAGAAATGGGAGATTCAATTAAGAGTCTCCCATTCTTTTTAGAGTTTTAATTGTTCCCGTCTTGCTTCAATTAGGAGTTCGTTGATTTTCTCCTTGTCGCAATGTTCAGGAAGGGTGCATTTCTCGATTGCCTCCTCCATCAGAACACGCTCATTCTCAAGTTGTTCCATAATGTCGTCATACTCGTACTTATGGTTCCTGATATCAAGGAGGTACTGGCGGTCAAATGTTCTTCTTACATTGAATCCCTGACCGAGTGCGAGTTCCTTGGCCATACGAACCAATCTCATACAATGCATAATGTTCTTTGCATCATAGTTCTTGTTGAGGTTTGACTCGTATCTTACCGGGTTTCTCTTTTTCTCCCACTCCTTATAGTCCTTGTAGTCTCGGCAATGACAGGTGTACGCATCCTTGTTATAGTGCAAGAAGCATATCGGTTTTTCGCCCTTTGGAATGGAAGACAGACGCACCTCATTGGACTTGTAAATCTCGTCTGGATGTACAAGTCCGTCATACCCGAAGAACTCCCTCTTGTCTATTCTCTCATTGATACGCATTGCCTCTTCGTTGGTATTGAAGAACTCACGATAAGGACCACCACCATGCCACCACTCTACAGCCCAATTGATATTCTCGAACTTGAAATAAGCGGCGAAGTCATAATAAACCCCATAAGTATCCCTACAATTTGGAATCTTCACAAGCCCGCAGTATTTTTGGTCAAGTTTATGTTCTTTGAGCCAGTCTTTTATTGGTTTACTTCCCTGCTCATCATATGTATAGCAGAAGTCAAGCACATCTTTTCTCTCGGTGATTGGATTGACGATTTTCTTGTTCAACCCACGAGCCTTCTGCATTTGAGAGATAGAGTAGCCGTAGAATGTCTTGAAACACTCCTTTGATAGAAACAGGTCACGATTGTCAAGCACTTTCTGAACCAATGGATGCACCTCGCCGACAATGCAGTCCTTAGGGATATAGAGGCTTTCAAGTGCGGTCGGGTTTGCTTTCATAAGGAGTTCAATCCATCGCCCGAACTCATAGAAAACCACATCGCTCTTCTCATCCGCTACCTGCTCGACATAGTTATCCCTGAGGCCGAGCAACATTTCAGGTGGACAGATAAATACTCCTCCGTGGTCCTCGTCGCTGGTCTCTGTGTTCAATCCGTAAGCGTGACTGCCCCTGATGTACTCGTAGGCAATCATTCCATGTTCTCTAAGGTATTCAATCGTAAGTTTCATAGTATTATCTGATTATAGTGTTGTTTTCGTTCCAAGAGAGGCTGATGTTACCGGAGACCAGGCACTTGAAGGTGTTGATTTTCCGATTGCTGATATCGTTCTCACAAATCTGTTCAGCGACCTTAGAACCGATATTCCAGTTTACAATGATTGGCGTTTCGGTCGGGATGAGGATATAGCGCACAAATCCAAGTGTCATGGGGTTCTCAATCAGTGCCAAGTTCTGAGTTTTGCTGTAATGTTCGCAAATTCCCTCGAAGAAGTCGTTGTATTCGTCATTTGAGAGAATCATCTTAGCGGCCGTATCGTTGTTGGAGTCGTTGACAGAGAATCCATCTTTCGGGATAATGTTGGACACTCTCACCTCATCGCAATTATGCTTAAGTTCCTCATCATAAAATTTGGTGAAGGATGCTACCGAGTCATGGTTTCCGCGCCAAATGTTCGTGTTAACCCTCAGTTTGATTCCGAGTTCCTGGCATTTATGATGTATGTGATTCAACCTTTCAAGTGATATAAACTCCCCGTTGTAGTGATAGGAAATGTTCAACCCATCGAGACCATACATAACCATATCTTCCAATAACTCGTCAGTAAGAGCGATTCCGTTGGTAGTGAGGCGAACAATCTCAATCCCGGCATACTTGAGCCCATGTATAATGCCACAGATATCAGGATGCAATGTAGGCTCACCACCGAGAATAATTGCTTCCTTAATCCTGTATCTGTCCACGAGTTTACTGACATTCTTGACCATTTTCCTTATGGGCATGTTAAGCGAATGGTCAGTTTCTCCGTTGATGCAGTACGGGCAGTTTCGGTTGCACTTGTTGGTTGCTACGACGGACAGGTAGGCATTGTTTGAAACCATCCCAATGTCTGTCGGGTAGTAGATGTTCGTCTTGAAAATCTCTAATGAATTGGTTCTAATTAATTTCATCTCTCTCGTATTTAGTTATTCAAGGTCTTCGTTTTCTTCTTTTTCTCTCCATTTAAGGACTTCCAAATGGTCTTCAGCAAAACGTTTCATTTCTTCATAAACCGTAATGGGAAGCCAAGTGTGACTGATGCATAATCCGGCAAACGCGGTAAGCAGGTCGTCCATGTTGCAGTCGGTATAAGGAACCTTCCACTCTGTTGTGACATCTCCTACTTGCATCGTGATTTTCGTGATTTTTTCTTCGTTTTCACTCCACATAGTCTTGTTTTTTTAAAAAGTTATTTGTACCTTTAATATACAAAAATTATGCCAAACTTCAAACTATTTATCTAAAAATATTGGTTATTATGAAGATACGACTTACAGAGAGTGATATATCATATATGGTTATGGAGGCGTTGTCACAAATCCTGAACGAAACCATTATGGACGAGGGTATTTTGCGTGAATTGGAAATAAGTGAACCATCGGAAGGTGCTGAACCAGTGAACATTATGGTAGGTAGATTTCAGCCATTCACTATCGGACACCTCGAATGTCTCTATCAGGCAAAGCGGAAGACAGGGTGTAAGACAATCATATTCGCATCTAAAGGAGACCCGAACCCGAAGAAGAACAAACCTATCTATGGTGAATTACAGGACGAAATGCTTGACAGAATTAAAGCAAATCACTCAGATGTAATAGCCGATATTGTTTATGGAAACGGTGCGGCGATTGACAAGAATGTAGCAATAGCAAGGTCGAAGGGATATGAACCGATTTCTTGGGTTACGGGACAGGACCATGAGGCTGCTTATTGGAATATGGTGGTAAGGTACGGGAAGGAACTCAAACTTAATCCGAATTTCAAAATGACTATACTTGACAGAGACCCCGATGCTGATGATGTTACGGGAGTTTCAGCGTCAAAGGTAAGAGAGGCTATTGTGGCCGGAGACAAAAAAGAGTTCTCAAGGATGATGCCTAAAGAACTCTACGACCTCTATGATGGTTTCCGAAGTATGTTAGTAGGACAATAAGACCCAATACGTTGCCATAAACAAAGCAAGTTCAACATAATAAGTTATTGCATACTTTAAATTGTTGGCCGAGAAGCCGATTGCGAGAAATAGTGCAAGGCATGCTACGACCGGTATCCACATATGCATTAGAACTATCATCCACACAAGCATTCCGATAGCGCACACAAACGCACCAATCCGATGTATCAAAGCGGATTTCTTTGATTCGGCATAGTTGGGTGTCAATACTACGAGGAACAGATATGCAGGAGCAAGGAAACCGATAAACTGAAGCGGATTACCATCCAACGACTGAAGTATTGGAGGCATCATTAGGAGTGAAATTATAGCCAAGACGATTGACCAAAGATTCATATTCTTAATGGGAACTGCGTCTCCCCACAATTTCCCATACTCAGACAGGCAAGACTTCATTCCGAATTTTCTAATGCTTATCATATTGAAAATCAGGAAGATAAAGAATGCCGCAAGTGTTAGTCCTATTAATTTCATAAACAATCCTTTATAAATAAATACACGGATATTTTGTTTTCTCGATTTATTTTTGTATCTCTGTAGTGTATGAAGGAAATAAGACACATGGCATTGGATGAGCCGTTATTGTTTTTTGGCCAGGTAACGGGGGATGATGATTATTTGTTTGAGGATGAACATTACCCCCACACAACGAAATGTTTAATAACTTGGAAGAGGAAAACCGGTAACTTCTATTCACGACCAGGGTTTATGTTCAGTAACCATGATTTAATTGGGGGTGAATTGGAAAACAGGGATAGTGGTTATAACAAGGAACATCACATACTTCGTAAAGAAAAGAACGATATTTGTAATTTATACCTATTATAATATGAACATTAGAGAAGCGAACATTCTTAATTGGATTACGGACATTCTATTGTATATCATTTTCGGTCCGTTTATCCTTATTTTCTTTTTGACGGGATTCATATCTAAATTTTTCTCCAAACTTAAATTCAGGATTGGAAGTTTATTGCTTCGTCATGTGGATAATATAACTTACGATGACGATGAGCAGAAGGAGGATTATGTCAGTCAGAGTACGGCAAGGGAGACCTATCTTCTTATAAAGCAGCATTTGAAGGAGAAGAAGAAGGCTTATGACGAGACGACGAAGCTCATAAGTGACATCTTGAACAAGTCTGAGAACAAATAGATTTTGAAAATAGAAAACTTTTTTGTATATTTTACTCGATAAACAAATAATAATAACTTTTAAACAAAAACAAAATGATTAAAGAAAAGATTAGACTTTTTCTTACAGCGTTTATGATGATGCTGTTTGTTGTAACCGGTAATGCACAGGTCACAACTTCAGGTTTGTCTGGTCGTGTTTCAGATGCTAACGGTTCAGTTGCAGGTGTTGCCGTAGTTGCAGTCTATCAACCCTCCAATACAACCTATTACGCTGTCACTAACGGAGATGGCGTGTATTCAATTACGAATATGCGACCTGGTGGACCTTATTCCTTGTCCTACGAATTGCTTGGTTATCAAACCGTAGTGTTCGAGAATGTGGTGCTTTCGCTGGCAGAAAACGCTACCTTGGATGTTGAACTTACTGAGGCACCGGAATCGCTTGAGGGTTCCGTGATTGTCGCCGATGCTAAGGGCAGGAGTCTCAACACTGGTTCAAGTACTTACATTCCGCAGAGGACCATTGAGAATATGCCTACATCGACTTCAAGGAGCCTCAACGATATCCTCAAACTTACCCCGCAGGCTTCCGTCAGTGGTAGTGGTCTTGCGGTCGGTGGAGGTAACTATCGTGGTTCCTATGTCACGGTTGATGGTGCTGCCTTTAATAACGCTTTCGGTATCGGACAGAACCTTCCTGCTGGTGGTTCCCCTATCTCCATTGATGCTATCGAGCAGATGAGTATTAACATTACCCCTTTCGATGTGCGTCAGAGTGGTTTCCAAGGTGGTGCTATCAATGCAGTTACCAAGTCAGGTACAAACGAATTCCACGCTTCCGCTTACAACTATTATACAAGTGAGAAGGTTCGTGGCAATCTCGTCTCAGGTAATGAAGTGACCAATAACAAGTCGCTGAACAATACCGTGGGCGTAACCGTTGGCGGACCCATTATCAAGGACAAACTCTTCTTCTTCGTGAATGGTGAGTATTCCTTCGATAATGTGCCCGGTTCATCTAAAGTGGCAAGAACCTCAGAATCAGACGCTTGGGGCAGTGGTACGCAATTCAACCGCCCGACAGTATCTCAGCTGGAGAATATCAAGTCATTCCTTTCTGACAAGTTCAATGGTTATAATCCCGGCCGCTATCAGGACTATTCACTGAAGACCCCTGACTACAAGGTTATGGCTCGTCTTGACTGGAACATCAACAGGAACAATACCCTGACTACCCGTTTCAGTTACACCCACAACTATGGTTCGAATCAGCCATCTTCATCAATGTCTCCTATCGGTGGTACTAACTCTTCATTCAAGGACATTAATGGTGCTCCGATTTACTTCAACAGGTATTCGGCAGGTCGTCAGTCTGATTATACAATGTACTTTGAATCAGCGCGTTACTTCCAAGAGCAGAACTTTATGTCCATTGCATCAGAACTTAACAGCCGATTCAAGAACGGCAACAACATGCTTCGCGTCGCTTGGTCACATCAGTATGAGCCTCGTAGCTATGTCGGTGACTTTTTCCCTACGGTTGATATTCTCAGCAAGGACGGGGTTACAGGCAGTGACACACACGCAATGATTACCACATTCGGCGTTGACCCTTTCACTTACGGCAACCTTCGTGATGTTCAGACGATTGTCGCTACCGATGAGGTCACTTACACTGCCGGTATCAATAACTTTACATTCGGCGCACAGTATGAGTTTGACAAGGTAATCAATGGCTTTATGCAAGGTGGCGCAGGTTGGTTCATTTACGATTCTTGGGACAACTTCGTAACGGATGTCAACAATCCTTCAAGCACTACCGGTCCGGTCGCATTTATGATTACCCACGCAAACCTCGATGACCCCACACAACAGACCTTCCCTGCATTCACTTATCATCAGGGCTCTGTTTATGTGCAGGACGAGCTGAATATTGCGCGTAACTTCAAACTGACCGCAGGTGCCCGTGTTGAGGTCCCCATCTATAACATCCCTACGGACAACGAGAACAAGGACTTCTCCCGCATTGCACAGACAAGCGGTAGTTCCTTCTATGGACTCAATACCGCCGATGTTCCTGCAATCAGGGCAACCGTTTCTCCTCGTCTCGGATTCAACTGGGATGTCTTCGACGACAACAGTTTCATTATCCGTGGTGGTTCTGGTCTCTTCGTAGGTCGTATTCCTAATGTGTGGCTTGTCTCCGCTATCGGTAATGACAACTGCTTACAGATGCAGTATATCAACAAGAATGTCGTAGGCAATGGTACTAACGAAGCAGGTATCCACTTTAACACCGACCGCGCTAAGGTTATCAGTGCTCTCTACCCTAGTGGTTTCAAGAAGCAAGACCTTACAGCACCGACAGCAGGTACGATTATTGCAAAGGACCTCAAGATGCCTTCTTCTTGGAAGTCTTCTCTCTCCTTTGACATTAATCTCCCTAACAAGTGGAGCATTACGATTGACGGACTTTACAGCGTGAACTACAACGAGGTATATGCTACAATGCTCGGACATAAGCAGGAAGGTACGATTACTCTTCCCGGTGAGCCTGGTCCTCGTAACAAGTGGGTCGCTGAGAATATTAAGAATAGTAACGGACAAACGGTTAACGGCTACTATATCCACAATGAGAGCGGTATTCACGGCAGTTATGCTTCAGTCAGTGCTAAGGTGGCGAAGGAGTTTGATTTCGGTCTTGCACTTTCCGCAGCATACGCATACAGCACCGCACAATCAGTCTCCGATGGTAATGGTGACCAGATTTCAGAGTTCGCCAATACTTATGGACTGAATGGTTGCAACGAGCCGATTCTTGGTTATGCAAACTATGTCGCCCCTCACCGTGCTATCTTCAATGGTAGTTACACGATTAAGGAAGGTAAGAATCTCGCAACCAAACTTGGTGTATTCTACGAGGGTTATAACATTGGCTTTTATAGCAACTATTCATACTCCCGTGTTTCTTACCTTATGAACAATGTATCGGGTGCAGGTAGTGCTTCTCAGTTGATTTACATCCCGACCGATGCTGAACTCGATGGTATGCCTTTCAGCAGTGAAGCGAACAAGGCCGATTACCGCGCTTTCCTCGCTGCCGACAAATACACCAGCAAGCATCGTGGCGAATATGCAAAACGTAATGGCGTTCTCGCTCCTTGGCTCAATAGAATCAATGCAAGGGTCGCTCAGGACATTAAGTTCAACATTGCAGGACGCACTCAGACGCTTGAAATCGGTGTGGATGCAAATAATGTAGGTAATCTTATCAACTCTGCATGGGGTATCTATAAGCAACTCAACACGAACAACATCATTAACTACAAGAACGGACAATACACATTTACCGCTCCTGTATGGAATGATTACGCCAATGTTGCAAGTACTTGGTCACTCCTTCTCAGTGCAAGATACTACTTCTAACGAATAATGTACCGGCCAGATATTTGTAATTGGTGTCTGGCCGGTATTTTTTTATTTTTTATAATATGTTGACTTACAAGAACTTAATAAGAACATTTGAGATATTTGCTGCTCATGATGGCGGGTTGGACAATGAATGCACCGAGATGTGGGCAGAACATGACGAACACGGAATATGGGCGAGTCACCTTGAAACACCATTGACACTTGAGGAGGTTAAGGAGTTGGTGTCTATGGGTTGGCTTCTCGGTTGTGATGCTATGTATGATGGTGACGAAAGGGAGTTGAGCGAGCTATCTGATGAGGAGTTGTGGGAAAAGTGGGAAGATACGAACGGGATATATACTTACGAATAGAGTGTGGCACGGTATTTGCATATAGGTAGGCGTAACCAACAAATAGAAGATATGGCAACGATTAAGAAAAAGATTTACTCGGTCAATTGGTACAGTAACGGATTCTGCTATCGGACCACTACTGGGTGTGACTGGGAAGATGTTAAACGATTCCGTAAGATAGCAAAGACCATTGGGGAGACTATTACCTATGAAGTTGCTGAGACCCGTGCATATAGATACTAACTTAAATACTAAGATATGTTTGCAGCATTATTGACAATCGTAATTTGTGTCATTCTCGCCATTGTAATGTTCAGGGGAGAAGGCAAGCACAATGAAATCAACCACAACTACAAGAACTTTAAAAAGAACAAAACTCTCGTTGTTGCGGCCTATGATGACATTTTGTTTCGGAAATTCAAGAAAAACGACATTATGACTACCTATCCTATTACCCATCCGGATAATAGCAACCTGATTTGTGTTGAACTTGAGGATGGAACCCGTAGTTGGGCGAATATGAGTCACATTAAATGGTTAAAAAACATATACTAACATTATGGATGCACTTGCTTATGGTATTATTGGACTTGTGGTTATGTCCCTTGTCCTCATTGTCTTCGAACTAATCGCCACTTCGCTGGTTGGTTTTAATCTTACTCCCCGACGCTATAAAAGGACTCTCGGGTGGATGCTTTTCTTCTACATTGTGCTTTGTCTCTTCAATTACCTCTTCATTCCTATTCATATGGTGCGCGAAGAGAGGAAGTTGCCTGTTGTTGTTGAGACCATTTCGGAGCCACAGGTAGATACTTTGGTCGTAGGTACACTTGGAGACGGGCTTGATACGACCTATGTTTATACATTTCCTAACATTGTGGTTGAATAATGAATAAGATTATCACATTATTATTAACTATGGTTCTGCTCACCGGTTGCTTCACACCAGGACCAACCATCGAGCCTGAGCCGTATTACATCACCTACGCTATCCATTACCCTGATACGATGGTAGTTAAGACCTGTCAATGGATACCGCCTGAAAATTATTTTGTACCCGGATACACACCTAATGGATTTAAGCCGGAGGTCAGGGTGTTTAAGAATGGTAATGCCCTGATAATGGTTAACAGAGATTGTAGGTGTCAGAGTTCTGTTGTGGAATCAATGTCACCGATTGAAATCATATCATGTAAGAGGAAATAATATGTTAGACGAGAGAAAGGAAAAGAAATGAAAGGTTATTTTGAGACATTAGAGGAACTTAAGGAGTTTCTTTGCGACTTCGGTTATGAAGATACCATTGTCCTTGAAAACGAAGACTATCTCCCTGCTCTAATCGGTACTGACAGCGATGGAAGACTGATTTATTCTTATGACAAAATGGCAGAGTTTCTTATGGAGAGAGACAAAATGTCATATGAGGAGGCTTGTGAGTGGATTGACTACAACACGATTCGGGCGTTACCATATATGGGACCGATGCACCCTATCATCATACGGGAGTTTTCATCCATATTTGGTGAACTTGATGAACCAAACACTGAAGGAAAAAAGCCGTTGGAATAACCCACGGCTTTATTCTTATGACTTGACTTAGTTATCACGTCTATGATAATAGGTGTGTTTGTCAAGTGTTGCACATACCATTGGAGTTATTTCCGGATGGTTTTCAAGTGACTCGTGTTGTGCGGCTGTGTCTAATTTTCTAAGGTATTTCATAGTAACAATATTTTTAAATAAATAGTTTGAAGTCTCACATATTTTTTGTATATTTGTAGTGTACGCTTAATTTTATGACTATATGAGTAAAGGAGTTATTTCAAGGGGTATTGAGTGCCCTATTATCCGAGAAGGTAATGATTTAGTGAAGATTGTGGTTGATAGCGTTCTTGAGGCGACCGCTAAGGATTATGACCAAATGTCTATCGGTGGAAGAGGGCGAGAACTTGGTCATTACCTTAATCGTGGGTGTCAGGATGTCATTGGTATCACTGAATCCGCAATCGCAAGAGCGGCAGGACTTTATGCATCCGTAGATGACATCGCCAAAGACATCATACTTAAATTCGGTCCAGCATCAACCATCATCGTTACCAACCCTATCTATTCCCGCAACCGCTTCTCAATGATTCTAAAGGGTATTGCAAGGGCAGCAGCAAGAGTTATTATCTATATGCCTCCCTATGACGAAGTTGGCAATCCGAGTGGTGTCAATCCTTTTACGGGAGTGGACATCAGGCAGTATTACAAGGAAATCGTCGAATCTGAGGATGCCGTGTGTGATATTAGGGAATGGGAACTTAGAGAATATAATATGTATGATAACCTCTACCCCATGATTTACTGCGGACTCCACGATTACGAGAAATGGAGAGAGGAGACCGAAGATATCCCCGAGTTTATTACATTGGCGGATATCTGTAATGACAAGAACCCTGACTTCGGACTTCTCGGTTCAAACAAGGCTACTGAGGAGAAACTTAAGTTGTTCCCCACGAAAGCAGAAGCAAAGAGGGTGTGTGAGGAAGTTAAGAAAACTATTTACGAGAAGACCGGCAAGGATGTAGTTGTAATGGCCTATGGTGATGGTTGCTATAAGGACTTTGACGCGGGTATTTGGGAATGTGCCGACCCGAGATGCAGTCCTGGCTATACTGACGAAGACCTCCTTAACAGCACACCTAACGAAGTGAAACTCAAGGCACTGATTGACGAGAGTGCAAGTGATGCTGAAGTAAGGAGGGTGCTTGCTGCGAATAAAGACAAGAAGCTCAAGGGCAATATGACAAGCCAAGGCACAACTCCGAGAAGATTCGTCAATTTGCTTGCTTCTCTTATGGACCTTACGAGTGGTTCAGGTGATAGGGGAACGCCGGTTGTCTTGGTGCAGAACTATTTCAAAGAGAAAAATAAAGAACAAAAACAATAATGACAATGAAGAAGATTTTTTCACTCATTTTGGTTCTCGGTATGTTCCTATCATCTTGTGGGACAGCGAATTATGTGAATGGCACGGATGTGGATGTATATGGTGCAGAGAGTATTCCGTATGTCCTGTCCAACTATTACCCCGGACTCTATGAATATTACACTCAGGGGGTTCTCAGGGTCACATCTATCAGGGAAATTACATTGGCGGATGGTACCATTGATTATAATGTCAAGTACAAGTTCGTCAAGTATTATTACAACACACACGCGGAGAGAATGGAAGTGGTCAAGGAACTCTACCCTGAACTCTACCAAATGTACCTGAACGGCGTGATTGACATTAACTCAGTCTATAAGTATGTCGACAGAAGTACGGGTAGAATCTCCTATAAGGTATCCTACAATCGTATCTATGACTATTACAACTACTATTACAGCCCTGGTTATATCCACCGCACGAGACCTTACTATCGTCCGCCTATGAGGTATTCTCCTGCTCCGAGAGTGCGTCCGAATCCGAGACCCACACCTCCTCCCGCAAACAGACCGCCTCATAGACCGAATGTGAGACCGAACAATCCGCAGAGACCTAACACACCTCCACCGCAGAATCACAATCATAGTGGCGGAAACAACGGAGGAAGACCAACGAGACGATAATGGACTGCTACATCTTGACATATAACCTTAGGAACGAGTGGCACGATTATAGCGACTTGTACCATACCATAAAAGAGAATTACCCAACGAACTTTCATTTTATTGAAAACTCGTGGATATTGTTCTCTGAAAATGGTGATGATGCGGAGGCGATTGCTGCAAAGTTGAAAGATAAGTTTGTCTTCGAGGACCGACATTGTGACTCCTTTAGTGTGTTTAAGTTGGACACAAGTTATGATTGCGATGGAATGGCAGCGAAATCTTTTTGGAAATTTTTGAAGGAAAACATGGAAAAGTGTTAGTCTGGCACGAAATTTGCAAGGTATGTAGGCAAAACGAAAAAACGATATGAAGATTAATTTAGTAGTTAAAGCCTTTGATGCCTTTCCTTGCCATTTAAGGGAGTTCACCATCAACGGGGAGGAGGCATTTGTTGAGGATTTCGGTGAGCGCATACTTAGCGAGGGCAGTTGCATGGATAACGAGTGTGGCTGCGAGTTTGCTCCTAAGCCCGCAACACAGGAAGTTCTTGATAAGTACGGAATCGACGAGGAGGACTACCGAGACATTTGTGATGCGCTCGAGGAAGAACTCTATGTCTGTGGCTGTGGATGGTGCAGTTAAGAAACGAAATGTCTAACCTTTAAAAATAAAAGAAATGAAACGAATTGTTATTTTGTTTATCATTGCTGTTTTCACTCTGACCGCTTGCCACGATGAAAACAGGACTGCTAAAACTGAAGATGGTAGCCGAGTCTTTGCTGAGAAATTCGAGTTTGAAGGACATCACTACATTATGTTCCGGTCCGGTCCGCTTGGTGTTTATGACCATTGCACGGGAGTTGTACATGACCCAGACTGCCCTTGCCATAATGCTGGAGTCGATGAGTTTGCCCTCCTTCCTGGTTTTTCTCCTGAGACCATTAAGAAAAATGTTGATGCGTACATGGGGCAATTTATGGAGTTGATTAAGGCACAGGAAGTTGCTTTGGAGGCCGCAGAAGCACGAGACGCAGCATACAGGCAGTACTTTGAAGCCATTAACGCACAGAAAACGAAATAAAGACTTATGGACAACACAAAGAAATATATTAGATTTGTAAAGGACTACAACTTGCCGATAAACATCTTCGACGAGGACATGTTTGCCTACTATCGTGAACTCTACGCTGATTTTTGGCCTCACGAAGCAGAAGCACTCATGGAGAAGGAAATCGAGGAGTGCGGTAGTGTGGACAAGTGGCTCGAAAAGTATGCTGAACTGAGGGACAATATCATCAACACCTTAGAGAACAGCGAGGAGTGGAAGGCATTCAATCAGTGCGATATGTCTCAGTATGCCGTAAGTAGTACAATCGGCGAAAGGAACATTTACACCGAGGAACAGCATAACTGCATCTTCATTTCCATTGATTTGAAAAAGGCTAACTTTCAGGCACTTAGAAGTCTCGGCATTATCAAGGAAGAAACCTACGAAGACTTCATCTATAAGTTCGGTGGAAGCAAGTATTTCGCCGGTTCCAAATATCTACGGCAGGTAATCTTCGGCAAACTGAACCCCAAGAGAATCATTACCTACGAGAAGTATCTGATTCACAAGGTATTGGCTCTCGTACAGGAAAGACACTCCGAATGGAACCTATTCTCCGTTATGTCCGACGAGGTTATCTTCAAGGTGGATGTCAACACTTTTCCCGGAGCAAGGGAGACACGGGATATCGAAGCACTTGTCAAGGAAACTCTCGGACTTGATGTAAGGGTTGAAGTAATCGTTGTAGAACACTTTCCTGTCGTCAATTACAAGGGCGACAAGGTGGATGCATATACCAGATTCAATGTATGGACGCGTGAGACAAAGTTGAAGAAGGTATCCACGACATTCTATCCTCAGGTATGGCGTTTGTACAAGAACGAGGATATTCAGGAAAATGACCTTAAGTTCTTCTTTGAGGGGCAGGTCTGTAAGTTTATTGAACCATTGAAGTTGGATTATCTAAACATTAAGAAGTAGTATGAACACATTTGAAACATTGCCTAAGTCCCTTGAATATAATGGGGACATCTATTTCCTCGGTGTACACATTACCGCGTGGGACAAGTATTGTATCCGTTATAAGGGTATGGAGAAGGACCCTAAGACGGGAGAGCGCAATACCATCCTTTCCTGTGTGGTTGAGGGCAGGAGACGGAAAGCAGAGAACATCGATGACATTGCTGATGCGGTTGATTTCGATGATGCAGTGGAGATTACCAAGAATCGCATTGAGAAGCATTTCAAGGTGGTGGAGAAATATGTAAAGAAGTAAGGATATGGCAGACAAAGAAAAGATTAAAGCAAAACTATCAGTAGTAGAGACGATTGTATGGGTTCTCATCGTTCTTTCGCTCCTCTTCGGTATCCTTGTCAGTTGTGCCCCGAATGGAGAGTATGGCTACGAATACAACACGAAGCAGGCAGACAGCGCAAAGATTGAGAAGGAACTCGGGTCTCTTATGAAACTCGGATATATCAAGACCGAGCATTTTGACGAGATTGGACACTCAGGTACAGCTACATATACTATTCATGCGTGGGTACATAGGGAGACAGGTGTGGTGTATCTTGTTCATTCTGATGGCTATATGATTCCTATGTATAACCCTGATGGAACCTTGTATGTGAAACAGCGATGAAACGGATTATCTTCCTCGACATTGATGGGTGCGTGAACAGCGAGAAGTGGTATCGTGCAACCAAGGGTATGAAAGGTCATTTCGACCCCGAAGTGATTGCCTTGCTGAATACACTGAAAGACCTTGATGTCGAGGTAGTTGTGTCTTCTTCGTGGGGTGAGGATGGTGTAAAGCAGTTAAGGAATGTAGGTCTTGAACTTCCAATCGTCGGCACTACTGAGCATTTCCATTGTGATTGGATGTGCAGGGGTAACGAGATTGAGAAGTGGTTACACGATACATTCAAGGGTTTAGGCAGCAAATACGGACCGAACTACAAGGACAAGAACTACAACTACGCCATTATAGACGATGACTGCGATATGCTCTACGGACAGAAAGACAACTTCGTGTATATTGACAGGTGGGTAGGCATAACGGAAGAGGACATAAAGAAAGTCAGGGAAATACTGATGCAATAATTTGGAATATTTGAAACTTTTTTGTATATTAGTCGTATAACAGGTGCAATTATGGCAATCAAGAAGATTAAGTTAACGGAAGACCTCATTAGATTGATTCAGAATATCAACTTTGAGGCGTTTGATTTTGAGACCGAGGAACCGGACAAGAAAGACAGGCATTACGGATGGGGTATTGACCAGTTCTCTCTGTTTGGTGGTACTTTTGCTATGGAGGATATCGCACTCATTCTCGGGAAGTTTGACCAATTCGTTCCGGGTACAGAAGAAAGTCCTCTCGGCAGGCGGTTCCCTAAGGTATTGGAAGACTATTGGTGGGAACTCTATGACTATATCTATACGAACATGGAGTATATTATCAGTCTCGTGTTTTGGAGCGTAACTCATGGTGGTTTGAAGCCGGGTACCTACAAGTGCATCAACACGATTAAGGACTGGACATACGAGGAGGAATAAGGTATGTTAGCATTTGTAGTGTATTTACTGCTGTTTCTTGGCGGTATTTTTGGAATGATTTATGTAATGGGGAAAAAGCAAAATGAATTCGGGATGTTTTTCATATTCCCTATGATGATAGGTCTTGGACTTCTGTTCTTTTTTTCTGTGGAATGGACGGATGTGTCAAGCAATGAGCATCGATTTGCGTTGAACTATGCCGCCACTCGTTCCCTGATTGAGAGCAAGGGGTTTGACCAGCAGAGTTTTATCGTTAAGAACCAAATCTATAACGAGATACAATTCATTGACAAGACCATTGAAACGAATAAGGAGAAAGCGGGGAACTTATGGAACGGCAAGAGGTTTTCAGAGGAGATAGGTCAGTACGAGCCGTTGACACCGATTTTTAATAAGAACGAAAAAAACGATAGAACATTATGGGACAGTTATGTAAACTAACAGGAGTTGAGATTCCGGCCGAGGGATTTGAGCCGGTATTCAAGAAGATGTGCTTGAATTGTATCAGTTGTGAGGAGAATCAGGACGGGACATTTTCATGCAAACACGAGAAAGTAATTGACGCAGGACGAAAGAAGATACTCGCGGCCGTACCTGAAGGATATGAGATTGAGACACTTACTCTTAAGCCAATGTTACTGAAGAACCCAACGAAGAAGTGTGCCAATTACTCAGCGAATCTAGTGCTCGTTAAGGTGGAGATTGAAAAATACTTCGTGTAAACACTTGACTTTTTGGATAGAAGTGCTTATATTTAAATCCGACGAAGAAAAATAACGCAATATAATGAATAACAGTACAGTTAACATCGCAGCAACAAAGCAGACTTACATGGTCCGGACAAACGCCATTAATGCTTATCTAAAGAGCATAAATAAGTACAAGGTATTGAGCGCAGCAGAGGAACGGAAACTCTTTGAGCGCATTGAACAGGGTGATGAGGAAGCAAGGGAACTCATTATCAAGCACAACCAGCGTTTCGTGTTCGATGTTGCAAAGACCTATGCTAACGATGAGAGGATTCTTGATTTGGTCAGCGAGGGCAATATCGGGCTTATGCAGGCGATTGACAGTTATGACTACCGCAAGGGCACGAGGTTCCTATCTTTCGCTGTGTGGTATATCAGAAGAAGTATCAACGCCTATATCGTTAATGACGAGATGTTCATTCAGAAGACCAACAACACCAAGACCATTTATCAGATTGGTAAGTTGAAAACCAAGTTCTTCTCAGAGAATGGGCGTTACCCGACTGAGGACGAACTACTCGGATTGTTAAAGGAAAAAGGAATAAAGATTAACGATGTTTCCGACCTTTATGACCTCAAAATCAACTCAATCAGTACGACCTACGACGATGAGGATGGGAATGCGTTTGAGAACTCACCAATCTTCACTTCAAAGACCTGTACCATTAACGAGTACGAGGATGAGGTTGACAAGGAATATGACAGCGCAATGTCCGGAATGCTTATGTCGGTCTTGGATGAGCGTGAGAGAATCATTGTCAGTTATGCCTACGGAATCGGATACACGAAACCCTACACAAACTCAGAGATAGCAGAGATGCTTGATATGTCTGCTGAGAGGGTCAGGCAGTTGAAGAATGGGGCAATCAAGAAAATGAAGTCTGTAGCGGTAAAGAGACGGATTTAAAAGAAAAACGGAGATTTGAGGTCTCCGTTTTTTATTACATCGCGTTGTTTGATAGCATTGAATAGAGTCGGTTGATTTCTGAGTCGTCGAATTCGTAAGGGACACCAGAGTCGTTCTTCTCACCCTTAAGGCATTTGTAGAAGTAACTCCTTGCACTGTCCTTATCCTTGTCTGGCCAGAGAGCATAAGCATAAGGAGCGACATCAAGTTTAATTTCACCTTGTCCGTCTTTCTCGGTACTAAGAGCATCAATGACAGCCTTCCTTCTAAAAGCCATATTATGTTTTCTTCTTACACTTTTCTTGTGCTTTCTCTTTTTAGCGGCGTTTGACTTGTTTCCATTCCTTTCGAACATGTCATTTTCCTGCTGCATGTATCCGCCCATTTCATAAAACGCCTCACGAACGAGTTGTTTTATGTGTTCCGTCAATATTCTTTCTTCCTTGAGTGTCATATTCGTATGCTATTATCTTAATATAAATAGTAAGATTTCAACAAAAAGGAAAGAGTCTGGCACGGTATTTGCATATATCGTCGCAGTATTAACCAATAAAAACTAAAATAGATGAAAAAGATTGTATTTTTGATTGTGACCTTAATTATGGTTACCTCGTGCTATGACATGCAGGACAAAATTCGCCTTCAGTCTGAGTGTGATGGTCTCATTTCGCGCAAGAATGATTTGACGGAGAGTATCAATTCCCTGCGAAGCGATGTTGCGAGTCTGTCCAATGAGAAGAACGCACTGAAAAACGGCAGGGAACCGAAATATATCGTCAAGTTCGAAATTAAGCAAGGAACTTTCACACTTGATATCGGCGAACATATTAAGAATCAGATTAATGCGATGGAGGTCGAGATTCCCGTTAGCCATGACTTTTATAACCAACTATCAATGGGACAGGACCTTACAGACGGATTCAAGTATGGTTCCCTTATCTTCAACGGGGACTTCAGCAAACTTCACATGAGAGTTATCGGTAAACGAATTGAGTAATATGGACAAGACGACAATAAAGAAAGTAAAAGAGACGAAACGGGCAGTAAAGAAAGCTCGTCAGGAATACAACTTGGAGAACGGAACAAACCACACTATGATTACCTTTCTCCACGAAGTCCTCAACTACCCGATGGATGAGGCAAAAAAAATTAGAAAAAATTTGTACTAAAAGTTGTTTTTTAAAAAAATTATCTGTATATTTGTACTACTGAAGAAAATTAACAGCAATAAACGGAATTATTAACCTTAAAACATTTTCTGATTATGAACGATTTTATTAAGCAGAACACTCGTGGCGCAGGAACTTCTTTCACTGAGAATGGTGCAATTTCCTACGCAACTATCGGAACTGCTCTTCTTGACCAGTTCGCAAAGGCAGGTACCGCTCGTGGCCGTGACATTAACGATGTTTGGAACGAGCAGGGTAAGTTGTGGGCAGAGGACCCTGAGGCTGCTCTTAGGTTTCCTTTCTACCTCCGTATGATTACTCGTCAGACTAACATCATCGGCGGTGAGAAGACCGATACCGTACAGCGTGGACAGGGTGCCCGTGATGAGGCGTTCAAGCGTTTCCTTTGGATTGCTCGATTCCATCCGGACGAGTTCTATCGTAACCTGTGGCTGATTCCAGTCGTGGGTTCGTGGAAGGACCTTTGGACCCTTCTTACTATGGATGACTCTTTGGACCACAAGAAGTTCTTCGAGGTCATTGCCGAGGGTATCAACGATGAGAACCACCGTGACCTCGTGAAGAAGTACATGCCTCGTATTCGTTCGGCTGCAAAGTGCAAGACTGAGTGGGCGAAGAAGACCAATGAGCTCGCCAAGGAGTTCGCTAAGTTGGCAGGTTGGACTTACAAGGATTACCGAGAGTTCAAGGCTACCGGCAAGGCTCACGAGTTCCAGACCATCATCTGCAAGGGTCTGTACAAGGACATCAATTGGAAGACCATCCCTGGTAAGGCTCTCCTTAACCTTATCAACGGTGACTTCCTTACCAAGCACAAGCTTGTTGACGGATACATGGAGTGGCTTTCAACTCAGCCTACCGTTAAGTTCAACGGCTACGCCTACGAGCTCGGTATGAAGCTCGGTGACGGTTACAACTACAACAATGTATCCGCAGTCAAGAAGTTTACGATTGACAAGCAGTTCGACTTCCTTATCAATACGGGAAAGAAGGACGACGGCGCAATCAAGGGCAATGTCCTTTGCGCTCTCGACACTTCGGGCTCAATGGAGGCTCGGATTCAGGGCGGTCCAGACGGACTTACCTCCTACGATGTGTGTATCTCTCTCGGAATCTACTTCTCTGAGTTGAACACCGGAGCATTCCACAATGTCGTTGCCATGTTTGACGACAGGTCCCGTATGCTGACCCTTAAGGGAAGTTTCAGCGACAAGTGGTATCAGATTAGGCATGAGAGCACTGCCTGGGGTTCAACCAACTTCCAGTCACTCATCGACCTGATTTGCGACACCCGAAGGAAGCACCCTGAGATTGCACTCGAGGACTTCCCTAAGACCCTCCTTGTGGTTTCCGACATGCAGTTCAACCCTGCTGGCGGATGGGTTTCATATCGCGGTAAGGCATACTACGAGGCTGAGAAGACCAACTACGAGACTGCAATCGCAAAGCTTCGGCGCGTATTCCCTCAGGAGTTCGTAGATGAGTTCAAGATTGTCTGGTGGTTCTGCGCCGGAAGGGACACTGAGGACTTCCCTTCAACTATGGACGATGCTGGCACTTATGTGTTTAGCGGGTTCGACGGGGCTGTTGTTTCCTTGCTGCTCGGCGGTGAGGAGAAGGTAGACCCTGAGACCGGAGCAAAGGTCAGACCCTCTATGGAGGATGTCGTTAGGACCGCTCTCAGTCAGCCAGTCCTTGCCCTGGTTAAGTAAGGTAAGGAACAAATAAAGAATGGTCAGGGAGAGGATAGCAAAATATCTTCTCCCCGATTATTCATATAAGATGATATGATATAAAACGATATGACAAGCGAAAAGAGAAAACCGAAAGTGTGGTTTACATCGGACACCCACTTCCTCCACACATCCGTCCTCTACTTTTATCCAAGAAGACGTGATGCTGCGGGTATTACATTGGAGGAGTTGCAGGAGGATAAGCATCTTGCACTTGAGAAAGAGACCGAGTGGCTGATAAACCTGTGGAATGAGAGAGTTCACAGGGAAGACACTATTTATATTATCGGTGACTTCTCTTTCGGAAACAAGGAAGAAACAGCAAAGATACTTCACAGGCTTCACGGCAAGAAGTTCCTCGTATTCGGAAACCATGATAAGTCCTGTAAGGGAGAAAACGAGAGGTTCTTCGAATGGTGTGGGGATTTGAAGGAAGTAAAATTCACGAACAACCAATTTAATTTCATTGACCCTGACGAGACATTTTGCGTTGAGTTGTGTCATTATCCGATGCTTACTTGGAACAGGCGACCTCACGGGACTTGTATGGTTCATGGTCATTGTCATAACAGCATCACAGAATATAATAAAAAAAGTGGTGAATTAAGGGTTGATGTTGGCTTAGATAGCGAACTCGGGGACTACGATTTTGTCGACCTTGAAACTCTTTATAAGTATTTTACGGATATTAGAGATGGTGCTGGATGTAAAACTTTTCAAGAATACCAAGAATTTTTAATGAATAAACAAGGATTTAGAATGTAATTTTTGGCGTTAACAAAGTATTTATTGATGTAATAACAAAATAAAATAGTATGATATGTTAGCGTTTAATGATTATGAGAATAAAAAAGAACTTGCATATTTTCTTGGGTTTTTCTGGGCTGATGGCACGATAAATTGCGGGAAATACCTTGTTATAGAGATTCTGAAAGAGGATGCTGATGATATTTCACACATATTTTCAAAAGTTCTTGATTTCAGAATAACTAATAGACATAGAATTGGTAGGCAAGAACAAAGCGTGTTTTTTTGTAAGGATAAAGATTTTGCAGATTTTTTAAAGGAGATGGGGAAATATCCACACACTGAAGAAACTCATGAAAAGATAATGACATGGATTGGAGAAGACTATCTTATCTATTTTCTCAGAGGTCTTATTGATGGCGACGGATGTTTCTATTCTCACTATGGGTCCAAGAGGAATATTAATGAAGTGGTAACTCATTTTACTATAGCCGCTTCTTATGACCAAGACTGGGATTACTTGTGTGATGTTTGTAAAAAGTATGGGCTATCACTAAAAATCATTAGGCGAGTCCATAACAAAAAAAGCAAATCATCAATAGTTAGATGTAGTAATTTTGGAGACATACAAGACTTTATTAATGCTTTGTATGAGGTTGATGACGGGATATATCTTAAACGAAAAAAAGATAAGGCGTTCTTTTTAATAGAAGAGCATGAAAAACATGTAGCAAATGTCCTTAAGAATCGGAAAAAATACAAAATTACTAAAACGGATGGTTCGACTATTGTTGTTGATAACTTAAAAAAATACGCAAGGGAAAATCAGTTTTGCTATGACAGAATGTGTGTTGCGGCCAATAAGGGTAACGGATACTATAAAGGTATGAAAATAGAAAAAGTTTAATGTAAGTTTGGCACGGAATTTGCAATAATAAAGACAAAACAACAACGCATATTATGAATTGGAGATATTGCTGCGACACCGTTATGATTAAGCACAACAACCAGGAACTACAGGATAAACTTGCGGCTCTTGGTTATTATCCGCTTCGTTGGTCTGTTTGTGATGAGAAGAGACAGAAACTCATTGCAAAAGCCGGACAATATGTTAGCACCCATGGGGACGGAGCAAGTTATAATAACCCCAATGTATATCCTGGCTGTTTTTGGAACGGCGGTATTATTCCTGTTGTGAACCCGGATGAATTGGGTCCCAGAGGTGAAACTATCTATTGCGGTGACGATGAGGATATGTTCCTTATGTATGCGGAACGACTTATGAAGGAAAAGGGTGGGATTTATTTTGATAAGGACAAAAACGAAGTAAAACGCAACGATAAGTAAGTTTGGCACGGAATTTGCATACACTCTTCCTGTAAAAAATGAAGAAATATGAGAAACTTTCCTATTAAAAAAGATGGCACGACCTATTGGATTTCAAGGTCTGTCGCAGCAGTGGTTTATGTCTACACTTTTATCGACGGAAACCTCTGTGTATT
>JAEEGL013946334.1_pt1 | contig 42362 bp, 27 predicted proteins | sample 9134231 | NCBI WGS metagenome assembly JAEEGL01 (sample SAMN16246548, study PRJNA631951) | gut metagenome | biome: gut microbiome; feature: rumen; material: fiber-attached | host: Bos | place: Iran: Karaj | collected 2018-10 | reverse complement strand
GCAATACTGCGGCTGTGAGTTCAGTATGCGGAAACCGGATCAGAGCTGATGGTCTGGCAGCGACTGCGCGAGGGGGGAGCGGCGTATTGGCGCAGCCAATAGCCGCGCGGGGGGACACTTCCCCCCGATATCAAAAAAACAATTAAAAAGTGCACGCATCCAAGATATCTTTTAACGCACGCAGGTCCTGTTCTACTTTGGCCAAATCGTGGGTTGTCGATACCGATATGCGCAGAAATGCACGTTTTGGTGTTTTATCAACAGCGAATCGATAGGAATGACAAACGTGAACGCCTTTTGACAGCAAATACTGTTCTATACCAGGCCCGTTGCCAATCTGCGTCAGTTCATGCACGCGAAAGAAGGTATCTGGCTGAGTCATATTCGATTCTTCATGAAATACACGATTATAAATCATGTTGGTCAATCCGGCTGCCGCTTCTTTTGAATTGAGGATACAGTTTGCATGACCCAGCTGTATCAGATGGGTTAGAATTTCTGCGTCGAGCGCGCTTGCCTTGATACTCGTCGTATACATGCCATCCATCAGTCTGGATTTATATTGTTCGGGATAACAGCTCATCGTCACGCGCAATCCGGGCACAATATATCGGGTTGCGGCAGATATATAAACCGTCTGTTCCGGCAATCTGCTGTAAATCGTTCTATATTTTTGGGAAAGTGCGGCATCATCTTCAATGACAACGAGCTGATGTTTTTTGCATACATCTGCGATATCATTGCGTCTTGCTTCATCCATCGTGCAAGTCGTTGGATTTGCGCAGAATGGCATGAGATAAACACCTTTTACCTTTTTTTGGGTGCAAATTTTGTCGAGCGCATCCGGGAGCATACCGCGAGCATCACCTGCGACAGGCACAAGGCGGATATGCGCCAGTCGAGCCGCACCAATCAGATTGGCGTATGTAAACGCATCGGTTGCCAGCACATCGCCGACACCAAACAGCGAAAGCAGTGAAATCGTGATGGCATTTTGAGCGCCGGCAAAAAACGTCGTATGGTCTGCATCAGCAGCCACGCCCCGAGAGGCCAGCCAGCGTACAGCAATCGCGCGCTGATGGGGCATCCCCGAGCGCTCGGTATAACTGAACAAATCCTTGCAGTAAGACTTCGCCATCACATCGCGCGCTGCTTCGACGAGCAGATCGTTCACATCGGGAAACCCAAGAACGACGCCGAGTTCAATCACCGGCTTTTGGGGCTGCGCGTATTGCAATTGCGGGGCAACAAATGTTCCCCGGCCGGGCTCTCCATAAATCAGTCCTTTCTCACGGCATAAATCGTAGGCCCGGGTCACTGTTGTAAAGTTCAAATCCAAATAATCTGCAAGCATTCTCTGCGGCGGCAATTTCGTTCCCGCCAGCAACAAGCCGGACCTGATATCGCGCTCCAGCGCCGCAGCAAGCGACAAATACTGCGGATAAACCAATTCAGAACGCGGAACACCCCAGCTTAGGGGAAACGATGCAAAATTATTGACCGGCATAAAAACGTCCTCCATACAATTTAGCCATTGTATGGATGTAACACAGGCATGTATGCATGTCAACGCGAGTGGCTATTTTAGCCGCTGATTTGCATTTTATACCGATTTTTCGTGGCATCCATACACTTTGGAAATCGTATGGATGCCGTGTTTGAAAAACATGTCAGACCACGTCCTGGTTGTTCACTGAACCATGGACATTCACATTTAAAGGCAAACAAATGGAAGACAGAAGTACGTTGAATCGCAACCTCGCCCAGATGCTGAAAGGCGGTGTGATTATGGATGTGACAACCCCGGAGCAAGCGAAGATTGCGCAGGATGCAGGCGCATGTGCCGTGATGGCGCTGGAGCGGATTCCGGCAGATATCCGGGCGGCAGGGGGCGTGAGCCGCATGAGTGATCCCGCGATGATTCGGGGCATTCAGGAGGCGGTGAGCATTCCGGTGATGGCCAAATGCCGGATTGGGCATATTGCCGAAGCGCGCGTTCTCGAAGCGATAGAGATTGACTATATTGATGAGAGCGAGGTGCTTTCGCCGGCAGATGATGTCTATCATATTGATAAGACGCAGTTTTCGGTGCCGTTTGTGTGCGGCGCGCGTGATTTGGGTGAAGCGCTTCGCAGAATCGAGGAAGGCGCGTCGATGATACGCACCAAAGGTGAGCCGGGGACGGGCGATGTCGTGCAGGCGGTGCGTCACATGCGCAAGATTCAGGCGCAGATACGGCAGGTGCGCAGTCTGGCTGAAGATGAATTATTTGAGAAAGCCAAGGAACTTGGGGTTCCGGTTTCGCAGCTTCGCATCGTACACGAAACAGGCAAATTGCCGGTTGTGAACTTTGCGGCAGGCGGTGTGGCGACACCCGCCGATGCAGCGCTGATGATGATGCTCGGTGCCGAAGGCGTATTCGTCGGCAGCGGCATTTTCAAAAGCGGGAATCCGGCCAAGCGTGCTGCAGCGATTGTGCAGGCGGTCACGAACTGGCAGGATGCCAAGCTCATCGCCCGCATTTCCGAAAACCTCGGCGAAGCCATGGTCGGCATCAACGAGAACGAAATCCAGACCATCATGGAAGAAAGAGGCATTTAACCTATGCGAGTCGGAGTTCTTGCCATACAGGGTGCGTTTATCGAACACGAACAAGCCTTTGAACGCGCGGGCCACATCGTCAGTGAAATACGGCAGCCCAGAGATCTCGAGACATCGCTGGATATGATTGTATTTCCAGGCGGCGAATCGACGGTGCAGCGAAAACTGCTGCGCGATCTCGAGCTGATCGGCCCCATCTGGCAGCGCATCGACGCGGGCATCGGCGTATATGCGACATGTGCGGGTCTGATTCTGCTCGCCAACGAAGTCGACGGCCAGCCCAATGAACTCGGCCGTCTGGCGGTATCTGTTCAGCGCAATGCCTACGGCAGACAGCTTGGGAGCTTTCAAACACACGGTTCACTACCCAACCACCCGAACATCGCCATGACGTTCATTCGCGCGCCCCGCATTCTGTCTGTCGACAAAAGCGTCGAGATTCTGAGCACATTTGATGGCTATCCAACAGCCGTTCGGCAGGGAAAAATCACTGCATTTGCCTATCATCCCGAACTGAATGGAGAAGTCTATTTATAAGCCTGAAAAAATTGCTGCTCAGCTGAATCATTGCGATGTCCCTAATACATAGATCCCCAGCGGGGTTTAATATTGAACGCCTACGGCGTTCCACTTTTGGGGCATTTCATCATCCCCCGGCGTTGCCGGGGGCTATTGATATTCAAGCCCTCACGGGCTTGTGATATTCAAGCCCTTCGGGCCTGGCCATAAGCATGCCCAAAGGATTGAGGAGTCCCTGACTTAAATACCCCGCAGACTAGGAATAACGAATATTTTCTGCTATCATAGACCGGGTTTTTTGGCTTTACCGCATTATTCGGAGGTTATCTATGAAGAAACAGTTCGTTCGATTCTCTACCCTGATGGTCGCCATGCTGATGTTTGGATGCGACGACGATTCGGGCAACTCGACCCCAAACGCACCGGCGATTGACGAGAACAAGCCGTGCGATTACAGCGTCGAGGAGCAATATCGCAAATGCGCCGAGATGGACGGTGTGAGTGTGTACGAGTATTGCCATCCGGATGGGATCATCAAATCGACCGAATGCGATGGTGCATGCACGACCCCGAAATCGTGCAAACTGCCGAATGATGCATGTGCACCAGGCACGCATAAATGCAATTACGGCGACAGTCTGTTCAGCGAGATGGGCGTCGGAATGGTATGTGACAACAACGGCGTATGGAAGAAGGACCAGGACTGTGCATCGGGCGTATGCAACGGCACGCGGTGCGGAAAACTTGCAGACACCGAGATTTGCAAAGGCGTGACGGAGCCCAGGTGTGAGAACGATGCCGATGGCATGGGAATTCTCGCAACATGTACCGAAGAAAAGCGCACGCGGACTGAGTGCAATGCGTCGTGCAAGAACGATAAAGAATGCGGCAGCTGCAAAAGCGGTGAAACCAAATGTGAAGACATCAAAGGCGACGATGATGTGGAAATTGGCTACGCCAAAGTCTGCCAGGATGGCGAGTGGATCGAAAGCCAATGCAAATACAAACGCAAGTGTGCGGACGAAACGAGCTGTGAAATCTGTGAATCAACAGAATGCACCACGACCTCATACAACCCAGTCGGTGATGTCTCAGTTCTGACGCTCAGCTGTCCATCCGAAGCTGAACCCGTCAACTATTCATGCAGTACAGTTTCGTGTGTGACCGCAACAAAAGAATGCGGTGAATGCCAGAACGGCGCAGGGAACTGCGAGAATCGAGAAGAGAATGGCAAACAGGTTGGTTACCTCAAGACCTGTGAAGATGGATTGTTCAAGAATCCGACTCGCTGTGACAATGGATTCTCTTGCTATAACAGAGGCTGCGGCGACTGCGTGAACGGCGATACCGAGTGCAGAATAGAAGACTGGGGCGGCACGCATGCATTTGTCTATTTCTGTGAGAATGGCAGCTGGTCGAGATCCCATGATTATCAGTGTCCGACAGACCAGTGCAGCAGCGACAACAAGATGTGCGCATTCAGCACGGCACAGATATGCGTACAAAAAGACAGGGGCCAGGATGCCCGTCTCATCAAAAAGAGCAACAATGCCTACATCTACGAGAGCTGCCCGGATGATGTTTCGTGCACTTCCGATAAAAACGGCTGCGGTGTTTGCAACAACGATAATCGCGATAACAATGTTTGCGTGAACGATGCAGATTTCCACGGCACATTGACGCATTGTGTGGACGGAGCCATTGTTTCGGAAGCATGTGAAAACGGCAATTCATGCAACTGCAGCGGTGGAAGCTGTACCTATTGCGGTGTTTGTATCCATGGCACGATTGAATCCGCATGCAGAGAAAGCAATGGAAGGACATACATAGATTTCTGCGAAGACGGCCAACATATGCGCAATGAGAGCTGTCCCAATGACGTGATGTGTGCAGCAGACGGCAGCAAATGCGCGGCATGCAACGATGGCGATACCTATTGCAAAATGGAGAACGGCAAAGCCTATCTGGGCACATGCGCCGAAGGCGAGTACACCGGATGGACGGCATGTCCATCGGGCAAATGTAATAACCGAACCGAATGCAAAGCAATTGAAGAGTAAAAAAGGGATAATAACGACAAACCATATGATGATATCATCAGGGAAATCATCAATTCTTCAAAAAAGTAACATAACGCTGCACGACAACAGGCTATGCAATTTATCACCACAAAGGACAGAAAAATGAAAAAGACATTGGCAATTTCGTTAATTTTTGCAGTTTTGAGCATCTGCGGATGCACTGACGAGGACAAAAAACCGAACCAGAATGGTGCAGGTCCGGCCTATTCCGGCGAAACCGTCAAAACGCTGGAAGATTTTTGCGCCAGAGAAGGAAAGGATTATGATGCCGACCGGCTGAAAGAGGAATTTGGCGTCATCGATCCCAAAATGGTCGAACATATTCAAAGCGAACTGACTAAAGATTGTCTGGATAAGTATGAACATTTTCCCTTTTGCAAAGAAGAAACTATAGCGTTTGAGATTTGTTTCGCCAATATTAACGAAGCTCAATATTTAGAAGTTATAGAACCAGTGACGCTTAAATGCGAAAATGTAAAAAAGCTGTGCGAGGATGAATGCGACAAGCTCGGATCTGAGGAAGAAAAAAATGCATGCAACAACAAATGTGAGGAAGACAATTATGCATGTTTCAAAAAAGACCATCCCTGTGGCGAAGAAATAAAAAAGTATGACGCATGTGACGATCAACACCACAACGATATCCTGAGTTATGAACAAAGCCGCAAATCAGAATTTAATATTATCTATGACGTCATCATTACAGATCTTTGTACAGAGCATGCCGCGTCGTTTGATGCGAAGTATCTGAAAGATGGATATGATGTGACAGACCCAGCCATTGTCGAAAAGATCCAGAAAGCCATCTATTCCGCGTGCTACGACTATCTTGACAAGTATCCCAATTGCGGAAAATTCTTCATTGCCGAAGACCTCTGTGAAACCGCACTTACAGATGCGCAGCAGGATGAGATCAAAGCCTTGAAGGTTAAATGTGAAGATGATGTCTATCTGCCATGCGAAAGCGAATGCCAGAAGCTTGATTCTGAAGAACAATTAGCTGCATGCCGCGACAAATGTTATGATGACGAAAATGATTGTATCAACAAAGCCCATCCATGCGGCGAACAAATGAAAAAGTTTGAGACATGTCGTAAAGACAACAATGATGTCCTTAATCAGTATGAGGCCAGTCAAAAAGACTATGAAGACATCATTACGGAAATCATCAATGCTCCCAATTAACAAGCAGTGTTGAACCATAAGTAGGTATAGCAGTTTCGTAAAGATTTTTGCTAACAGCTTTGAGCTTTGAGCTTTGAGCTTTGAGTGTTTATGGAGAGCCACAAGCTCTGAGTTCCAGGCCTAAGGCCAGGATGCCAACCCCCGGCAGCTAACGCAACCGGGGGCTATTGATATGAAAGTCCTATGGACTTTTTTGGGAATCTGCATGCCAGATTGAAATGCGGTGCTCCGGGAGCGATTAACAAATGGTCTTGAAAACGACCATTGTTTGACGTATGAAGTGCCGCCCCCGGCAGTTGCCGGGGAAGTGAACAACTATGGAGGAAGCATAAAATATGACGGTTCGAGTTCGATTTGCCCCATCGCCCACAGGATTCATGCATTTGGGAAATGCACGAACGGCGTTGTTTAACTGGCTGTTTGCCCGTCATCACGGCGGTGAGTTTGTGTTGAGGATTGAAGATACCGACAGGACGCGACACACAGAAGCGGCCGTGCAGGTGATCTATGACACATTAAAATGGATGGGTCTGGACTGGGATGGTCCGGTGCTGAGACAGTCGGAGCGCATCGACATCTACCATCAGGTTGCCGAAAAGCTGATTGCCGAAGGCAAGGCTTATCGCTGTGTTTGCACGAAAGAAGAGCTCGAAGCCAAAAAAGCGGCGATGAAAGATACGGCGCATCATGCTTGTTATGACGGCACATGCCGCGACAAGAATCTTGGTCCCGACTGTGGACCGCATGTCGTTCGCTTCAGAATGCCGAAAGAAGGCGTTTCGATGTTTGACGATATGGTTCAGGGACATATTGAAAAGAATTATGCCGATCTGGACGATTTCATCATGGTGCGAACAGACGGTATGCCGACGTACCAGTTTGCGGTTGTCGTCGATGATTTAGCTTTGAAGATCACGCACGTGATTCGCGGATGTGATCACATCGACAACACGCACGACCAGATTGCGCTGTACAAGGCATTGGGAGCCGAACCTCCCAGATTCGGTCATGCGCCCAGAATTCTTGGACTTTCGAAGCGCAAAGGCAGTCCGTCGGTCGAGTATTATCGCGAGGCGTTTGGTCTGCTTCCGCAGGGCCTGAACAATTACATTGCACGACTTGGATGGTCGCACGGCGACGACGAGATTTTCACGATGGACGAACTCGTGAAAGCCTTTGATATCACGGGTGTGAACCAGGCGAATGGCAATTTCGACGAAGACAAGCTCAAGTGGGTGAACGAGCAGCAAATCCATATCACAAGTGCGGATGTGCTTGCAGACCATGTGATTCCCATTTTTGCATCGCGCGGCGTGAATGTCGAAAAGGGCGAATTTTTGAACAAGCTTTTGGAGATGATGCGTGAACGCGCCCACAATCTGAACGAAATCGTCGATCAGAGCATGTTTGTGTTCAAAGCGCCCGAGAGCTATGACGAAAAGAGCGTGAAGAAGAATTTCAATGCCGACACAGAGAATCTTCTGAACGAATTTGCCGACAAGCTTGAAGCCTAATCGTCGTGGGACAACGACAGCATCGACAAAGCCATCAAGGATGTGATTGAGCCTCGCGAGCTGAAGCTTGGGAAACTTGCGCAGCCCATTCGCATCGCGCTGGTTGGCATTGCCCAGTCGCCCGGTATCCACGAGACCATCTGGTTTGTGGGCAAGGATGAATGCATCCGCAGACTGCGCGCAGCACCGAAATACGCAGCCAGCATCCAGGCACAGGCCTAGAATATCGTTAATCGCCGCAGCCCGGGGGCGTTGCGGGGGGCACCCCCGCAGAGGGGGTAGCGGCGTATTGGCGCGCCAATAGCCGCGTAGGGGGCGCTGCCCCCTCATGTTTTATCTTGACGAACGAACGATAGAATTTATATAAGAAGTGTGCATGTTATGTAACATGTATATCGGCGGGGGAAATCATTTATTGACCGATATATCGTGTATTTTTTGACGTGTATATGAGCCGAGATGCCCGGTGCATGGATCGGTGAATGTTTTGAATGCACGTCGAAATGTGATTGAAACGCGAATTCGGTTCGCAGTCACGAGGGAAAACGTGAGTAAATCGAAACCGTCTGGGCGAGAATTGCAGCCATCGATTCACGCAACGTTCATCACGCGCAGGAATGCGCCATCGAGCGGTTATTTGTTATTTTGGGGTCCGGAGCAGCCCGAGACGTTCGACTGGACGACGGGGCTGTATCGTGCGGGTTTGGGACGGATACCCGAATCGCATCTGCTGCCGGCCGAAGGCAGGCTGATACTGCCGGCGCGGGATGGCAGGTACAAGATCGAGACCGTGCAGGGACGCACGCTGACGATGAGCGATACGATCGAGGTGCTGGGCACGGCGAATTTTAATAAATCGCACGGTCAGCGGCACAAGCAGACATGCGCATCGATAATAGCGTGGAGCTATGCGACGAAGCTGGCGCTGGAGCTGATAGCGAGGCAATGTTTTGTGCCGTCGCTGAAAACGAACAGCCACGAGCTGTATGCGATATGGCAGGCGGCGCTGGAGAGTTCGGTCGATATCGGCCGCGTGAGGCAGCTGGCCGCGATGATGCCGGCGTGTGCGCACGCGCTTTACAGCATTCCGCACAACCGTTTCGGCAATCACGGCGGACCGCGGCGGCGGCGTCCCACCATGATGTGGCACCCCGAGGCATTGCTGCGCGCCTATATCGACACGGCAATCGATGCGTATGTGCGAAATATTATGCTGCTGCCCGAGAGCATCGAGCAAACCGCGAATCAGCGGGCGATGCTGTCGGAAATCGAGCAGGCGCCTTCGGAATATACGTTGGAACAGCGTCTGAATGCGGTTTATGGCGTTTCGCTGGCGGGACTGAAATCGCAGATAGAATCGGATATCAGCCACATTCTGCAGCCCGCTGTGCAGCCGGAAGAAGAAGAGGATATGCCGGAAACTGCGCAGGAACCGGCGCAAAGCGATACAGAGGACGACGAATACAGCGGGAACGAAAGCAGCGCAGACGACGACAGCGACGACGACGAAGAAGAAGAGACGATTGGCAATTCGGGCAACGACGCACAGACGACCAACTTTTACCGATCGGTGCTGCGGGAAATCTCGATTGCAGCGCACAATGGCGATCTGACCGAAGAGCAGCTCCGATTTGAAAAGATGCGGCTGCTGCACCAGATGATGCCGCTGAAAGAATATGTGCATATCTCGACGGCGCCGTTTGAGACGCTGAATACCTGGGAAAGCCGCTGGATGGACGGGCTTTTGAACGACAAGAACGAATCGTGCATGGAGTATCACCTGGAGGATCCGCCGCTTGTCGAATCGATAAAAGACTGGCTGTCGCCGCTGCACGAGAGCGATTCGACGCAGGAACTGAATGCGCGCACGGGATTCTGGCTTGAAGCCCCGAGCGCCGAGACGCACGATTTGTGGTTTTTGCGCTACATGCTGGTGGCAGTTGAAGATCCGTCGCTCGCGATTCCTGCCGGACTGGTGTTTTCGATTGGCACCGAGCGCTTCAGAATTGAGCAGCATGCGTTCGAAAACCCGCAGGAACAGCTGCTCACCGATCTGGGTCGAGCCGCACAATATTTTGAGCCGATGAAAGCCAGTCTTGAGCACTCCAAACCCGAGGGCGTATTGCTGGATGTGAAGCAGGCATGGACGTTTATTTCGGAGGTGAGTCCGCTGCTCGTATCGCAGGGATTTGATGTGCGGCTGCCCGAGCAGCTCACGGATCAGGGTTCCCGCAGGCTGCGGGCGCGGTTCAGGATTCGCGATGCACAGCCCGAAGACAACATCCACGGATATTTTGGTCTGAGCGATCTGGCGGGATTCCAATGGGAGGCAGCGCTTGGCGATGAAGTCGTGAGCGCCGAGGAATTCAAGGAAATCGTGGCGCTCAAGCAGCCGCTGGTGCAGTGGCATGGTTCGTGGGTGCTTGTCGATCCCGTGCAGCTGCGCGATATCGAAACGCTGATGGATCGCAACGAAACGCGCGGCACGCTCACGCGATTTGATGCCATGAACCGCGCGCTGACGGGAATGGCGGATCCCAACAGCCCCAATTCGCGCATAGAAGTCGTCGTCGAAGGCAAGATTGCCGATGTGCTCGAACGGCTCACGCAGGAAGATATCGCCGATATGACGATGAAAGCGCCGCCGACGTTTGTCGGTGAGCTGCGGCCTTATCAGGAACGCGGTGTTGCGTGGCTGTCGTACCAGTCGAGACTTGGGCTTGGGTGCTGTCTTGCAGACGATATGGGACTGGGCAAAACCATCCAGCTGATTTGCCATGTGCTGAACCAGATACAGCGCAATCCGCAGGACAAGCGCGGGACGCTGCTGATTTGCCCGATGAGCGTCGTGGGCAACTGGAAGCGGGAATTCGCGCGGTTTGCGCCATCCGTTCATGTCGTGATTCACCACGGCTACGGGCGGGCCCAGAGCATGGCGGAACTGCTCGAGATGCTGAGCGTTCCGGGAACCGTGGTGATCACGACATATGGTCTGATTGCGCGCAGCCCCGAGTTTATGTTCAAACATCACTGGGCGATGATCGTGCTCGATGAGGCGCAGGCGATTAAGAATGCGTCGAGCAAGCGATCGATGACGGTCCGCGAGCTGCAGGCCGATTTCAGAGTGGCATTGACCGGAACGCCTATCGAAAACCGGCTTTCGGAACTGTGGTCGATTCTGGATTTTCTCAATCCGGGGCTGCTGGGCACGAATGCACGATTCCAAAGGCTGTATGGCATTCCGATCGAGCGCAACAACGACGAGACAGCAATGGAGCGTCTGCGCAATCTCGTATCGCCGTTTATTCTGCGGCGCATCAAGTCGGATCCCAATATCATCCAGGATTTGCCCGACAAGATGGAGAACAAGATTTACTGTACGCTCACGCGGGAACAGGCCACGATGTATCAGGCGCTGGTCGACATCACGATGAAGAAGATCGAGTCGGCGCAGGGGATTGCGCGTCACGGCCAGGTTCTGGCGCTGCTCACGCATCTCAAGCAAATCGTCGATCATCCGGCGCTGTACCAGAAAGACGGGACGCTCAGCTGCGATCGTTCGGGAAAAGTGCAGCGTCTTGTCGAAATGCTCGAGACGATACTCGAAAATGGCGAAAAAGCGCTGATCTTTACGCAATACAAAGAGATGGGCGATGTACTTGTCGAGATACTGTCGGACGAACTGGGACTGGACGATATACCGTTTTTGCACGGCAGTCTCACGGCCTCGCAGCGCGATGCGCTCGTCGCCGATTTCCAGTCGCCCGATGGTCCGCCCATTTTCATACTGTCGCTGAAAGCCGGCGGCACAGGACTCAACCTTACAGCGGCGACGCATGTATTCCACTTCGATCGGTGGTGGAATCCGGCGGTCGAGGAACAGGCCACAGACCGCGCCTACCGCATCGGACAGGACAAGAATGTTCAGGTTCACAAGTTCCTGACCATGGGTACACTCGAAGAAAAGATCGACGTCATGCTCGAAGAAAAGAAATCCCTCTCGGATTCAATTGTAGACGATACAGGTGCCTGGGTTACCCAGCTGGATGCCGATGCCCTGCGCGAACTCTTTACCCTTAGCTCGGATGCGATGATCGATGAAACCGACTGATAACAACAACGACAACAAGCAGCCCAAGATGCCCATCGTCACGCATCTGCGCCGTGTGGTGGATATGAAATCCATCGACAACGGTCAGAATGGCAAAAAGTCACGGGATCACGGCAATAACAAAGAGAATCCGCAGCGCCACAATGCGCAGGCAGTTCTGGTTTCGGATGCAGAGACGCCCAGACCGCGCGAAAAAGGAAACCGGCATCGCGTGCGATCCGCAGGCAGTGATGCAAAGCCAATCGATCGCGTCTATCGCAGCAATAAGCCTGTCGCCGAATACGAAGCAGGCACCACGCGTCTGGTTGCCCCGGCCCCGCCGAAACACGATCCACAGCCCGCAGATACAGCAGCAAAACCGGCGGCCAGGAAACCGGCCATCGCAAAGCCTGCTGCTGCAAAGCCTGCGGTATCAAAGCCTGCTGCAGCAATGCCTGCTGTATCAAAGCCCGTGCGGTTTGCGCGATCCGCAGCATCACACGCCGCGCATACGGCAGTTTCTGCGCCTGCACAGACGGCGTCCCCCCAGGTATCCGAAACGCCGGCCGCATCCCCGGAGAAACCAGCTCCAATGCATCACGCCGGAAAAGCGACGATTAAATCGATACATTCCACGCGTCTGGTCAAAGCCCGCAAACGACCGACGCTTCATGTGTCTGAAAAAGTCTCACCAATACACCGGGATCGACTCGCCCTAAAAGCGAACAAACATGCCGAAAAGACTGCGCAAAGTGCGCTGATGACCGCCTCACAGGCGACCAATAGCATTGCCGAAAAAATCGACGAATCACTGATGCTGCAATCGTGGCGCGCGCGCCAATGGAGCGCCAGCATCGTCGCACTCAGCCCGACGATCGTCGCACAGATTCCCAAATGCATGCCTTTTGTACAGGCCAAGCTTGTGAATAATATCTGCATTACATCGGGCTGTATCGAATCGACCGTCGTCGATCAGGTGACATCGATTTCGCTTCGCCAGTTCACGCCGGGACAATGGCGCGCTGTCATCAACATGCTTTCGGATCGCGCCATATTTACGACATCGCTGCTGAATGGCGAGCTGCCCGAAGGCATCGTCGAGATCTTCAAGCAGGCCAGTCTGTCGCTGTTCCCGACCAAGATGCGGGAGTTCACATTTACGTGCAGCTGCTGCCCCAAAACCGCGCCGTGCGAACACGCCTGTGCATTGCTGCTGGCATTTGCACTGCAGCTAGAAGAGGATCCGTTCCATATTCTCACGCTGCGCGGGATGACGCGCGACAATCTGCTCTCGCAGCTGCGCGATGCGCGTTCAGACCAGGTGGTCGACGAGAAAAACAGACACCGAATCAACTATGAGCTGCCGGCACAGAATGTGGATTTCTCTGAGTTTTTCGAGGCCAAAGGCAACTTCGACGAACTGACATTCCACATCATCGATACGCCCAACACGCTGCTCAAGCGTCTTGGGGATCCCGATACCTGGAACGTGCCCATCCAGCTGAACAGCATCATTCAGCCGATTTTGGGGATAGCGTCACATCAGGCAGAAAAGCTGGCGCTTTGCGGTCTGGAAGAGCAAAACAACCTGCAGGCATTTGCTTCGCTCAAGCGCTCCTCCAAAGCGCCGGATCGCGAGAAAGATCGGGAACACGAAAGCCGTTCACCGCGCAAGAGCTCGAAGACGCCGCAATTTGTGATGCCGGATCTCGATTTTATCCCCAATGCCCTGCCCCCCGAGATTCGCGAGACGCTGTCGGGCGATCCGATAGAAATCGCCGGCGACATCATCCGGTGGCTGAAGAATCGCGGTGCGTCGGATATCCGCACGCTTGCCCGCCGCACGCGTCTTCACAAGACGACGATCGAAGCGTTTCTCAACGCGATGTGCATTGCGGGCATCACGAGCGCCGACGGCGAGGGGGAACGCACGCGCTTTTCGGCGATCTTTTAGTGTATTATCCACTTGACCAAACCCCTGCGAGTGTATAAACCATCATTATTCACTATCTGCGCTTGCAGTCTTACAAACGCTTTCTGGTCGCAGCCAGGGCCAGTAAATGGGTTAAAACGATGCAAATCAAAGACATAAAACGCATGCACATTTCAGAGCTTCTGTCGCGTGCACACGAGATGGGCATTGAGAATGCCGCGCATCTCAGCCGCCAGGAGCTTTCCTATGCCATTCTACAAGCCGAGGCCAAAAGCACCGGTGAACTCTGGGGCGAAGGCGTGCTCGAAACGCTTCCCGAGGGGTTCGGATTTTTGCGTTCCCTCGACTACAACTACCTTCCAAGTCCAGACGACATCTACATTTCGCCGTCGCAAATCAAGCGATTCAACCTTCGCACGGGTGACACGGTTTATGGCCGCGTGCGTCCGCCACACGAAAACGAAAAGTTCTTTGCGATGCTGCAAATCGAAAAGATCAATTTCGAGAATCCGGAGCTTTGCCGCAGCAAGATTCTGTTCGACAATTTAACGCCGCTGTATCCGCAGGAACGCCTGGTGCTCGAACACGATCCGATCAACTTCTCGACGCGCGTGCTCGACATGCTCACGCCGATCGGCAAGGGTCAGCGTGCGCTCATCGTCGCGCCGCCCCGCACCGGCAAGACGCATCTGCTTCAGAACATCGCGAACGCCATCAGCGAAAACCATCCCGAAGTCACGCTTATCGTTCTGCTCATCGACGAACGCCCCGAGGAAGTCACCGACATGATGCGTTCGGTGCAGGGCGAGGTAATCAGCTCGACATTCGATGAACAGGCCACTCGCCATGTTCAGGTGGCCGAAATGGTGATCGAAAAAGCCAAGCGCCTGGTGGAATACAAGCACGACGTCGTCATCCTGCTCGACTCCATCACGCGACTTGCGCGCGCCTACAACACGGTCGTTCCGGCGAGCGGCAAAATCCTGTCGGGCGGCGTGGACTCCAACGCCCTTCAAAAGCCCAAGCGCTTCTTCGGCGCAGCCCGCAACATCGAAGACGGCGGTTCGCTCACCATCATCTCGACGGCCCTCGTCGACACCGGTTCGCGCATGGACGAAGTCATCTTCGAAGAATTCAAGGGCACCGGCAACTGCGAACTCCATCTCGACCGCAAACTGATGGAACGCCGCACCTTCCCCTGCCTCGACATCGCGAAATCGGGCACGCGAAAAGAAGAGCTGCTGCTCGACCAGCTCACGCTCAACCGCGTCTGGATTCTGCGCCAGATCATCCAGAATCTCAATTCGGTCGATGCCATGCAGTTCCTGCTCGACAAACTGTCGCAGACAAAGACAAATGCCGAATTCCTAACATCCATGCAGGGTTAATGGGTGGGGGCAGCCGCCCCCTGCGCGGCTATTGTTTCGGGCGACCACTTTGGGTCGCCCTCGCACAATACGCCGCTACCCCCTCTGCGGGGGTTCCCCCCGCAACGCCCCCGGACCCCGGATTTCCCTATTCATCCGCAAGTATGTAATAGGTGTACGTCGTCCTTACCGGGAAATGGTCCGAGATAAACATGTAATCGTCGCGGGTGCTCACGCCATCGCCATATGTCATCACCTTGTATCCGGTGAGACGCATGTTGTCTTTTGAATAGAACGCATAATCGATGATGATGGGCAAATCCATGTCTGCAATCACATCGGGAATGCCAGGCTCACTGGTCGTCCATGTGTCCTGTTCGCTTGTAATCATGCCGGTGCTGAGCGCCTCGGTGCGCGCATCCATCAGCCCCGATGCATCCCAGAACGCTTTATGTGAGCCAACGAAATCGTCCGGCAGATTGGCAAATGATGTCGATGTCGACAGGAACAGATTCAGGGTCGAAATCAAAGACGGCAAATCCTTGATGGAAACGATGCTTCCGCTCATCGCACTCAAAAGCGCATTAACCGCCTGCAGCGAAGTCGAGTTGAACAGGATATTCAAATCGATGGTATTGAGGTCGCCGCCATAGAAGACATGGGCTTTGGGATACTGTTCGCGGAGCTCCAACAATTTGGCGGCCGAATCGAGCGCACCGCGCACGCGGTTGAGTTCATGAGACGTCACCCAGCCAATTTCCTTCACCGGCGTGGTTTCGCCATTGGGCGCATCCCAGATATTATTGGCATCCCAGTGCGTCGAAAACTGAATGAACTGCGCACCATTGGATTTGCTCTGAAACACGGCATAAAAAGCGATGGCCTTATCGGCACCGACGGGCTGGCCGCCGCGGCCATTTGGATCGGTATCGTCATACAGCAGTTTAACCAGACCGTGATCGAGCATGTCGAACTGGTCTTTTTGGTAAATGATGTCGCTGAGCAGCGTGCGTCCGGTTTCGGGAGAGGGATCGTTATCGGCCCATTCGTAGCCGATATCGTTGAACAAAGCGGTCACCTCATCGGTATGCCAATCGGGGCTGACCTCGACAATCGAGATGAATGCGGGTTTAACCGGATATTTTTCGACGATATCGTGCAGTTTCTGAGCGCGCGGCAAAACCTCGCGTCCGCCCCAGTCTGTCCACTCGAACAGCACATTCCAGTTCATGATGGTGATATCATAAGCGACGCCGAGGGGTTCGCATGTACCAACGGCGATGCTTCGGCAATCGTCGGCACAAACGGGCAATCCGCCTGGTTTCCACTCGATATCCTTACCCAGAATCTTGCAATTCGGGGTGACGCCCATGGTGCCGTCGCAGACTTCGTCGCCAGTGAGCTTGCCATCGCCGCACACGGGCTGTGGTTTGGGAATCACTTCGACGCACGAGCCTTCCCAGATTTCGTCACAGGAGCTGGCACACGCAGGCATACCGCCGTCTTCCCATTGTTTTGAATCGTCGAATTCGGCGCATGTGAGCGGAACGCCATCGGATCCGTCACAAAGCTCGTTGTCTTCGCGCACGCCATTACCGCATTGCGCCTTATCTTCGACGCACGTTCCGGCTTCTATGGCCATGCAGTTGCTGGCGCAAACAGGTTTTCCGCCGTCTTTCCAGCGTTTGGAGCTGTCGAATTCGCTGCATGTTGCGGGCACGCCGATTTCGCCGTCACAGACCTCATCACCGGTTTTCTGGCCATCGCCGCATTCGGGCAATGTCTGATGGATTTCGACGCATGTACCCATCGTGATGCCGGTGCATGTGCTGTTGCATGCAGGTTTTCCGCCGGTCTGCCATTGTTTTTCGCTGTCGATATCGCTGCACGATGCCGGAACGCCCAGCACGCCGTCACAGACCTCGTCCCCCGAGAGCTGTCCATCACCGCATGAATTCTGGGTCGCAGGCGTTGGATTATCCGGTGCGCTTTTTGAATCATCGCCGCATCCGGCAATGATGGCCGACAAAACCAAAACGAGCGAATATCGGTGTAATTTGCTGAACATCGCAAGATCCTGAGCATAGGGTGAAAAGCAGCAAGCCGGGCGTATGGTGCATCGCACCATAGCACGGCAGACGCCGCGCAGTGCATCGGCACAAGCGGCGGCCCGCATGGCGTATGCCGTTTACGGCATAGCCGGCGCCGCACTTATATTAGCACGAAACAGCGATACATCAATGCGGGTAAAAACAAACAACAACACAGAAAAAACGCGCAAACGGGCGAGAATTTGATAGAATAGGGAGGGGTGTGCGAACAAGTCCCACATAGAGGAGTGTAGATGTCGGGGTTTGAGGTTGGCAACCGCGATGGACGGCGATGTCTCGTCCTGAATGGTCCGTTAAAACTGCACGAGGTGGAGGAGATGACGAAGCCGCTGCTGGATGCGATTGCGCATGCGCCGGCGGGATCGGAACTTGGCCTCGACATGAGCGGTGTACCCGAGATCGACACTGTGGGAACGGGATTGCTGTCGTGTATGCGGCGCAAGGCGGAACTGCGGCGCGTCAGGCTGATGCTGATGGGATGCAACAGCGATGTGCAGCGCGTGGTCGACCGATTTTTGTGGCTGGATACGCCTGTAAAGAAGCGAGTGACGCTTGCCGACTGGCTGGAAAGCAAGGGCGACACCGTTTTCAGGATGAAAGATCGTGCGATTGAACTGCTGCAGCTGATGGCGGACACGATTATTTTCAGCATTCATCTGGACCGTCGAACGAAGCAGGTTCGACGCGGAGCTGTGTGGCAGGAAGCCAATGCGATTGGTCTGGGGGCGCTTGGCATCATCAGTCTGATGACGTTTTTGATTGGTGCGGTTGTGGCGCTGCAGACGGCGTCTTTGCTGCGGCTTTTTGGCGCGGACATCATGGTTGCCGATATGATAGGCATTTCGATGATTCGCGAGCTGTCGCCGCTGATGACAGCGATTATTATGGCAGGCCGAAGCGGCGCGTCGATCGCGGCTGAAATCGCGACGATGTCGATAAACGAAGAAATTGCCGGCATCCGCACGATGGGTCTGGATCCCATCAAATACGTCGTTGTGCCTAAATTTCGGGCGATTTCACTCACGATGCCGGGTCTGACGGTTTTTTCGATCGTGTGCGGCATTTCGGGCGGTTTTATCATTGCCGTGCTGTATATGGGCATCAGCCCGTCGGCATTCTGGCATGAGATGTGGTCGGTCGTCTTTATCAAAGATATTCTGGTCACGCTGCTCAAGAGCATGTTTTTTGCGTGGATTATCGTTTGGGTCGCGGCGCACCAGGGATTCAGCGCATACGGCGGATCCGAGGCGGTGGGGCGCGTGACGACAATGAGCGTCGTTCTGAGCATTTTCTGGTGCATCATTGCCGATGCGATTTCGAGCATTATTTTTTATTTCTAGGTATGACACAACCACTGAGCACATACGTCGTCGAGGCGGAACATTTTGCGGTCGGCTATGGAGAACGCACGATTTTGCACGACGTGACGACAAAGATCATGCGCGGGAGCGTGACATGTATCTGCGGCGGATCGGGATGCGGCAAATCGACGTTTTTGCGCGCCATCATTGGACTTGTGCCGCATAAAGGCGGTTCGGTGAAGGTGCTTGGTGAAGATGTGAATGCGCTGGACGAAGCCGCTCGGGAAGAATTTTTAAGCCGTGTCGGGTTTATGTATCAGAACGGCGGACTTATCAATTCGATAAGCGTGCTCGAAAACCTCAAAATTCCTTTGATGGCGCATACAAAACTGAGCGAGGATGTGATCGAGGAACTGGTGTACCACAAGCTGGCGCAGGTACAGATGACGCATGCGGTTCATCTGCTGCCTGGGGAACTGAGCGGCGGTATGCTCAAACGCGCGGGATTTGCGCGCGCCATGATTCTGGAGCCCGAGCTCGTGCTGAGCGACGAACCGTCTGCGGGTCTGGACCCGGTGACCGCAGCAGATCTCGACGTTCTGATGGTGCGCTTAAAACAGGAGCTCGGCATGACGCTCATCGTCGTCACGCACGATCTCGACAGTATCAGGCGAATTGCCGATCGCATCGTGATGCTCGAAAGTGGGTATGTGCGGTTCGACGGCACACTTGACGAAGCTCTGGCTTCGGATTTGCCGCTGGTTAAGAATTTCTTTGCACGCGCTTCGAAAGAAGGCCATCCAGGCGTGCAAAGTCTCTGGCAACACTATGAAGGAGCATAAGCGATGGCTGCAACTCGTGCTCAGAAAATACGGCTTGGTGCGTTTCTTATCGTTTCGACGTTTATCATCGTGGCGACACTGTTTTATCTGGTCGGCGCAAGCATGCTCGAAGTGCGCGACGAATATTATGTGATTTTGCAGGGCGGATCCGGTGGTCTTGAAACCGGCAGTCAGGTGCGCCTGAATGATATCGTCGTTGGCCGCGTCGAAAGCGTTCGTCTGGACCCCGAAGATCCCGCCATCGTGCGCATTACCATCAGTCTTGAGCATGGTACACCGGTGACCGTCGATACCGTCGCAACCCCCGAAATGGCCAATATTACCGGCACCAAACGGCTCGCCATGCATGGCGGCACCAAAGATTCGGTGCGCCTCAAACCCGGTGACCAAATCAAGGCCGTCGATTCCGATTTGACCATGATCACGACAAAGGTCGTGAACATCTCAAACCAAATCGAAACATTGCTCGGCAATATGAACGCACTCACCAAAGAAGAGAATGTCACAAACGTCGGCAATGTGATTGCAGAGGTCGAAGGGATCACGCGGAAAGTGAATGCACTGCTCGACCAAAACCAGCAGAATATCAACACGATGATTAGTGACGCCCAGCAAATCGTCTCACAGCTGCACGAAAGCATGAACAAAGTCGATCATGCGCTGGATACCATCGATCGAACCGTGCAGACCGTCGCCAGCTCGCATAACGTCAAGAATGTGTCGTCGATACTCGATTCTGCGCGCGTGCTGGTGTCGAATGTCACGACGCGTTCAAGCGACGCAGAACTCGGTCAGACCATTCAATCCATCAACCATCTCGTTTCGGATGCAAACGTCTTTATCCTGCGTCTGCGCACCGATATGCAGCGCGTGATGCGAGATCTCGAAACAAGTGTCGAAAATATCAACGAATTCACGCAGATTCTGATCGACGATCCTTCGGTTCTGATCAGCGGACGCGGTGAAAAGGACAGACAGCTGCCATGAAACACCCCTTCCACTCCATATTTCGCACGGCCATCCTTGTTTTATCGTTGTTCTGTGTATTTGGCACGATATCCTGTTTTAACAAGAAAACGCCGCAGCGCACGTATTTCAGCATCGACTATGCACTGGGCACACAGCCCAAATATACATCGCCCAAATACAACGCCGATCTCATCGTTCAGAACATTACATCTGCGCTTGCATACGATCGGCAGGAAATCGTCTATCGCGCCAATCCCTATGAATTCCAGTATTACTGGTATCGTCTGTGGGCTTCGAAACCGCGCAAAATGCTGAGGGAACTCATCACCGGTCATCTGCGCTATACCCAGATGTTTTCGCATGTTTCGTCGACGATCGAAGACAAGATGCCCGATTATATGCTCGATGTCGAAATACAATCCATCGAAGAGCTGGATGTATCCGACAGTGAATGGTATGCGCACATGGCATTGCAGTTCACATTACAGCGGGTGAGCGACGGCAAAAATGTATGGACGTATGCATTTGATGCGCGCCGTGCGGTCGCCGATAATCAGCCCGTGTATGTCGTCAAGGCAATGAGCGAGCTGCTCGATGCAGAACTCGTCAAAGCATTCCAGGATATGGACCAGAAACTGAGCTCACAGTCGATTTCATCCAACCGCCGGACGAAACTGGATGATACCGATGCAGCGTCGGAATCTGCTGAATCTGCGCCATCTGAATCATCATCTGAACCAGCCGAAGCCGGAGTCGACAAGCCAAGCGCGACACTGAAAAATAAGAAATAATGCGTCATCCCCTATTCACATATACAGCTGTGCTGCTGAGCTGCGGTCTTTGGATTTCGACGCCTGCATTTGGCGACGATCTCGACAAGGATCGCTGGGATGCGATTGCCGAATCGGAAGGGCCTTCGCACAGCAAAGATGTGACGGCGAATACATCCGACATTGGATGGCATGCGCGTGAAAACAGCGCCCAAAACGAAGATGCGCACAATGAGGATGCCGGGGATCCGCATCAGGGGCAGCACACGTGGTATACCCCACCCCCCGAAATCCAGATGACCCATGATGGTCAGCTGCCACCGGTGATGATGGGCGGGATTTTTGTACCATCGATGACCGGCGGCGTGAGCGAACCCAAATTCCAGGTCCAGGACAGCAACGGAAAACTTGTTAAGGAATCGTACACCGGATCGATCGCGTATGTGCCGCCCGGCGATTATTCGGTAATGGTCGGCACCCTGGTTGCCGATGAACGCCCTGAATTCGAGGTCCACGTCGTCGAAGGCAGTACGACACTGATTCCGGTTGAGTGGTCGGGTTTGGTTGTTCGCGTCGTCAACGATCGCGGCACAACGATCCGCGGAAACTACGAAATCGTCAGCCTTCCGGAACGCAATTACATCGGTCTGGGCAGCGGTGCGCTCATCAACGAAGGTGAGCGACTGTCAACCTGGCTACTTTGGCCTGGCAAATATATGATCATATCTGCCGGCGAAGGTTATCAGGCCAGAAAGAACTTTATTACAGTCACGCTCAATCCCGGTGAACTATCAAGAGTAACGCTTGTATTGGATGAAGATACCGGCAATATCCTTGGCGGCGGTGAAATTGATACGATCTCGGTCGAAGACGAAAAGCGCTGGTGGTGGGCCGGGGTTTTAATCGGCGGATCGGTGCGATTCAATCGCGTCGACGATGTCGTTGGCAAAGCCACGGGTCAGGTGCTCGATTTGAGCGCATTTCTCGAATCCTACTTCACGCTTGGTCTGCACAAACACTTTCTGTATACCCGCCTGAACGCCGAAATCGGCGGCATGATTCGATTTGAAAACCGACCGTTCCTCACGACCGTCGATACGCTCAAACTCGAAATGCTGTACACCTATCGCGTCATCGACTGGTTTGGTCCATTCGCACGGTTTTCGTTCGAATCCAATATGGCTCCAGTCTATCAGGAGCTCAAAAACCCGCATACAGTCTACAAATTCAACAAAAATGGCGAGGTGATATCCGAAAAAACAAAGCAAATGGATATCAAGCTTTCGCCATCGTTCTCACCGATTCGTCTGAATGCCGGAATCGGCGGACGTTTCGATCTCGCCTTTGGTGCGTGGTTCAAAATGAGCTCCCGGATCGGTGTGGCCTATCGAAATCTCATCATCAGGGATTTGTATATCGTAGACAGCGATGCCGATGCCGTGATCACCCTCGTCCCCGTAGACAATACCTCGCAGTTTGGTATTGAAGGTGCGCTCACGGTCGATCTCACCCCAATCCAATGGTTCACGCTCAAAGTGGATGCATCGCTGCTCGAACCATTCAACGACTGGTACAATCCCATCATCGATCTCGATGTCGATGCTGCCATCCGGCTCTCGTCAATTGCCAGCCTTTCGTACACATTGCGGCTCAATTACGATATCAGCCTTATAGACAAGGTGCAGATCGACCAATACATACAACTCAGATTTTCGTACAAAATCTACTAATACCATACAAAAGAGGGCAAATGTTTCAGCTATTCGGATACCTGAACCGGCGGCAATGGGGGCTTATTGTCGTCGCGTTTGTTTTTATCATCACGCAAATCTGGCTGGATTTGCGGCTTCCCGATTTCATGGCCGACATCACCGAGCTCATCGAAACCGAGGGAAGCACGATACCGGAAATCATGGTCAAAGGCGGTTACATGCTTTTATGTGCATTTGGCAGCATGATTTCGTCGATCATCGTGGGTTATTGTGCAGCCCGCGTCGCCGCAGGTCTGTCGAAAACGCTTCGCGACAAAGTCTACGACAAGACCATCGCTTTTTCGATGTCGGAAATCGGGCATTTCTCAATTGCCAGCCTGATTAACCGCACGACAAATGACGTGATGCAGATACAGAATCTCGTCGCCATGGGTCTGCAGGCGATTGTGAAAGCCCCGCTGATGGCCGTGTGGGCGATTATCAAGATTTATAACAAGAGCTGGCAATGGACGTCGGCAACCGCAGTCGCCGTATTTGTATTAATTCTGCTGCTGGCGGCGGTCATTATTTTTGCGCACCCGAGATTTATCCGCATTCAGGGGCTCACCGACAATATCAATCGCGTCACGCGCGAACTGCTTTCGGGTATTCGCGTCGTGCGCGCCTATAATGCCGAGTCATTCGAAGAAAAGAAATTCGCACAGGCCAACGATGAGCTCACCAACAACAATCTCACTGCCCACCGCGTGATGTCGCTGATGGGCCCCGGCACTACCCTCATTCATTCCGGTCTCACACTCGCCGTCTACTGGATCGGCGCTTATATGATTCTGGCAGCCGATATGCCAAACCGCCTCGGTATCTTCTCAGATATGGTCGTATTCTCGAATTACGCCATGCAGGTGATTCTGTCATTCATGATGCTGAACATGATTTTTATGATCCTGCCGCGTTCGCAGGTTTCGGCCAATCGAATCTGCGAAGTTCTGAATATGCCGGTGAGCATTGTGGACGGCAAAGGCGCAGAAATACAGGATGCATCGAAGGGCTCAGTCGAATTCAGGCATGTCTCGTTCCGATATCCCGATGCAGGTGAGCATACCCTTTTCGATATCAGTTTTAAGGCGAATCCGGGTGAAACCGTTGCATTTATCGGCGCAACAGGCAGCGGCAAAACCTCACTCATCAACCTGATTCCGAGGTTTTATGATGCGACCGAAGGCGAAGTGATCGTCGATGGCCAAAATGTGCGCGATTTCACGCAGTCCGATTTGCACGATCGCATCGGCTATGTGCCGCAAAAAGCGGTTCTGTTTGCTGGCACGGTATCGAGCAATGTCAATTTCGGAACCGGCAACGACAAAGATGTGACCGAAGAAGATATCCGAACCGCCATCGATACGGCACAGTGCAAAGACTTTGTCGAGCAGATGGATGGCCAGTATGAAGCCCCGATTGCCCAGGGCGGCACCAATGTTTCGGGCGGTCAGAAACAGCGTCTTTCGATCGCCAGAGCCATTGTGCGCAAGCCAGAGATTCTCATCTTTGACGATTCGTTCTCGGCGCTGGATTACCGGACCGATCGCGCGCTTCGGGCGGCGCTTGAACGCACGTCATCCGGTTCGACCAAACTGATTGTCGCACAGCGCATTGGCACCATCCGACACGCCGATCGCATCATCGTACTCGATCACGGCAGAATCGTCGGCAACGGAAAACACGAAGAATTGCTAAAAACCTGCGATGCCTATTACGAGATTGCGGCATCGCAGCTTTCGGCAAAGGAGCTCGAAAATGGCTGAAAAGATCCAAACCAAAACGCCGGGCACTCGCGGTATGCGCGTCGCTGAAAAGAGCAAAAACTTCAAAAAAGCATACGCCGATCTGTTCAGATATGTGGGGAAATACCACTGGCTGTTTATCGTGGCCTCTGTTCTGGCACTCGCAGGATCCGGGCTCAATCTGGTCGGCCCGAATCTGCTGAGCAAAATGACCGATATGATTCTCGCAGGCATCAAGACCACGGTCGATGTCGAAGCCGTAGGAAACATCGGCATTTTGCTGGCCATTTTCTATATCTTTGGAGCGCTGCTCAACTACAGCCAGAGCTTTATCATGGTCACGCTGTCGCAGCGCATCACCCAGATGATGCGGCGAAGCATTTCGCAAAAGATCAACAAGCTGCCGCTGAATTATTTCGACACGACCACAACCGGCGACGTGATGAGCCGCGTCACAAACGACGTCGATACCGTCGGTCAGATGCTGACGCACAGCTTCGCAAATCTCGTTTCGGCCTCCGCCATGCTGATTGGATCGATCACCCTGATGCTGATTACCGAATGGAGACTCGCGATTGCCGGTATTGCGACCGCAACCATCGGCGTATTCCTCATGGTCCGCATCATCAATCATTCACAAAAGTACTTTTTGCAGCAGCAAACCGAACTCGGCGGACTGAACGGTCACGTCGAAGAAACATACAGCGGCCACAGCGTGATTCGCGCATATAACGGCGAAAAAGCTGCACTCGAAGAGTTCCACGATCGCAACAACAGATTGTATACATGCGCATGGAAAAGCCAGTTTCTGTCTGGCATGATGATGCCGCTGATGGGATTTATCGGCAATCTGGCCTATGTCGTCGTTTGTATATTTGGTGCAGTTCTGGCCATGCGCGGCGATATATCGTTCGGCGTTATCGTGGCATTTATGGTCTATATCCGTCTGTTTACCCACCCCATACAAACGATATCACAGGCATCCAACAACCTGCAAAGCCTCGCAGCTGCCTGGGAACGCGTCTATGAATTTCTGAGCGAACCCGAGATGGCAGATGAAAGCGCCAAAACCAATATACTCAAAGATGTGAAAGGCCATATCGCTTTTGATCACGTCAAATTCGGATACAACCCCGAAAAGATCATCGTGCACGATTTCTCGTTTGATGTACATCCGGGACACAAGATTGCCATCGTCGGTCCATCCGGCGCAGGCAAAACCACAATGGTCAATCTGCTGATGCGTTTCTATGAACTCAACGGCGGCAATATCACGATCGACAATGTACCGCTGTCGGAACTCACCAGAACCAATATTCACGATTTGTTTGGCATGGTGCTGCAGGATACCTGGCTTTTTGAAGGCAGCGTCCGCGAAAACCTGGTATTCAACGAAACAAATATCACCGATGAACGCCTCGATGAAGTATGTGCAGCAACCGGGCTTACCGAGTTTGTGAAACAGCTTCCCAATGGTTATGATACCATTCTTGGCGACAGTGCATCGATATCTGCCGGCCAGAAACAGCTGCTCACCATTGCGCGGGCCATGGTCGAGAATTCACCGCTCATCATACTGGACGAAGCGACGAGCAGCGTCGATACCAGAACCGAGCAGCAGGTGCAAAAAGCGATGGATATGCTCACCCATGGCCGCACGAGCTTTGTAATCGCCCATCGCCTGTCGACCATTAAGAATGCCAACTGTATCCTCGTCATGAAGGACGGTGATATCATCGAAAGCGGATCACACGATGAACTGATGCAAAAAGGCAGTTTCTATGCTGATTTGTATAACAGCCAGTTTGAACCTGCGAGCTAACTGTATTGTGAAGTATCACGGCTCTGTTGTACGCGTGTGGAGACTAATTGCTTATGGCTTATGGCTTATGGTTGGGAACAAGCAAACCACAAGCTATAAGCTATAAGCTATAAGCAATTACTGCATGGTTCTATTGGCTTATGGCTTATGGCTTATGGCTTATGGTTGGGAACGAGCAAACCACAAACAAATAGTGAATAACGAATAGTGAATAGTGAATAACGATTAGCTATTAGCTGTTAGCTATTCACTATTCACTATTCACTATTCACTATTCACTATTTAGAAAATAAGCATTAGGTAATATTACAACCACATATACCACAAATACACCCCACAGCACACCCAAACGCACCCGCAAACCGTTGCAATTCCTTGCGATTTTAGTTGTTAGGTGCACAGTTGACGTTATATAAAGGGCAGTCCGACTTCCCCAATGTATGGGGAAATTTTCGTAAACAGGAGAAGGAATAATGACGAAAGTGCGACAATTGCCCTACGGTGAAAAAGCGGAAAACGCTCTGAACGTGAGACTGATCATGGAAGAAGCATCGCGGTGCCTGCTTTGTGAAGACGCGCCGTGCTCCCACGACTGCCCGGCCGGCACAGATCCCGGCAAATTCATCCGTTCGATACGGTTCAAGAATTTCAAGGGAGCCGCCAAAACGATTCGCCGCAACAACATTCTGGGCGCGACATGTGCCGAAATCTGCCCGCAGGAACGACTTTGTGAAAAAGCATGTTCGCGCTGCGGCATCGACAAGCCCATCCAGATTGGCCGCCTGCAGGCATTTGCGATGGAACAGGAAAAGATGTTCAAGATGAAAGTGCTCGAAGCCGCCCCTGCAAACGGCAAGAAAGTGCTTTGCATCGGCGCTGGCCCGTCAAGTCTGGCAGTGGCCGCTGAACTGGCCAAGCTCGGCACCGACGTCACCATCGTCGACGAAAACGAAAAAGCCGGCGGCATCCTGCGTTACGGCATTGTTCCCTCCCGTCTGCCCGACGAAATCATCGACCAGGATATCGACGTCATCAAAGGCCTGGGCGTTAAATTTGATATGAACAAGCGCGTGGCTCGCGAAGACATCGACAAGCTGGCAAAAGAATATGACGCGATTTTTGTGGGCGTCGGTCTTTCGGCCTCCAAGATGATCCCCAATCTCAAAGGCGCAGATTTGAAGGGCTGCGAAACCGCATTAGCATTTTTGAAGCGTGCGCGCGTGAGCGGCGGCAAGATCGACAAACTGGGCCGCGTCGTGATCATCGGCGGCGGCGACGTTGCCATGGACTGCGCATCCACCGCAAAACAAATCGGTGCAGATTCCGTCTATGTTTCGTTCATCGAAACCATGGAAACCATGCCCGCCAACAAGAAAGAGCTCGACTATGTCGTGAGCCTCGGCGTCCCCGTGATGCCCGCATTCAAGCCCGTCGAAGTCACCGGCAGCGACAAAGCCAAATCCGTTAAATTCGTCTCGATGGACGGCGCTTCCAGCATGGAACTCGCCGCTGATACCGTCATTTTCGCCGTCGGTCAGAAAGCCAGCGACGACTATAACGGCCTCAAGGCTGATGGCAACGTCTTTATCGGCGGTGATTTCTCGTATGGCGGACGCACCGTCGTCGAAGCCGTCAAATCCGGCAAAGAAAACGCCCAGGCAATCGCAAAATTCCTTCACATTTAAAGTATTTGCGATTCTATAAAAACTATACATACACATTCTGAAGGAGTTTTAAATATGTCCAAAAAAGTAGATCTTTCCATCGATTTCCTCGGCGTACATTGCGAAAATCCGTTCTTCCTCTCGTCATCGCCGGTCTGCCATAACTACGAAATGATCGCCAAATGCTTCGACGTGGGCTGGGGCGGCGTCTTCTACAAAACCGTCGGTATCAACGGCATGAACGAATGCTCGCCGCGTTTCGATATCGTTCGCAAAGAAGGCACACCATTCGTCGGCTTCAAGAATATGGAGCAGATTTCGGAGCACACCTGGCAGGAAAACGCCGAAATCATCAAGAAGCTCAAGCACGACTACCCCACCAAGGTGATGGGCGTATCAATTATGGGCGCCAACGATGAAGAATGGGCGCTTCTGGCCCGCGAAATGACCAAAGCCGGCGCAGACATGCTCGAGCTCAATTTCTCATGCCCGCAAATGACCAGCCATGCCATGGGCTCGGACGTCGGCATGAACCCCGATCTCGTCGAGCGCTACACCCGCGTCGTCAAGCAAAATACCCATCTTCCGGTTATCGCCAAGATGACCCCGAACATCACGCACATCGAAGATCCCTCCCGCGGCGCGATGAAAGGCGGCGCAGATGCCATTTCGTGCATCAACACGATTAAATCGATCTGCAACATCGACATCGAAAACATGACCGGAAAGCCCGTCGTGAACGGCAAATCGTCGATTTCCGGCTACTCCGGCGCGGCCGTCAAGCCCATCGCACTGCGCTACATCGCACAGCTCAAGCAGGACAAAGACCTCGCCAATATGCCGATTTCCGGCATCGGCGGCATCGAAACCTGGATGGACGCCGTCGAATTTCTGCTGCTCGGCAGCGAGAATCTGCAGGTCACAACGTCCGTGATGCAGTACGGCTATCGCATCGTCGAAGATATGAAGGAAGGCCTTGAAATCTTTATGGAAGAGCACGGCTACACCAGCCTGCGCGACTTCATCGGCAAGGCGCTCCCCAACATCATTCCCTGCGAAAACCTCGACCGCGACTTCCAAATCATCCCCAAAGTCGACTACGACAAATGCGTCGGCTGCGGCCGCTGCGCGATTTCGTGCTTCGACGCCGGTCACCAGGCCATCGAATTCGACACCGCCACGCGCAAGCCAACCATCACCGACAAATGCGTGGGCTGCCATCTGTGCGTCAACGTCTGCCCGGTGCTCGAATGCATGATGCCCGATCATATCAAATGGAAACCGGGCCGCACCGAACACGACGTCAAACGTCAGCATAATTACAACGCGTAATTGGCGGTTATTTATATATAATCATGATAAGAGACGTGTCACGACACGTCTCTGCTCGCTATCGGCCTGCAGCCGATACGCTCGCCATGCCGACCTATCGTGCCATAAATGTCACGATACGGTCGGCATATCTGTTTACCGCATGTTTGCTATCGTCCTGCGGCCGATACGCAAACCATGGCCGGCCTGTCGCGACACAATTGTCGCGATGCGGCCGCCAAACTGCCCCCCAAAATCCTATTTTTTCCAATCTATACAATCCCGGGCGCAGCCGTTTATCGTGCCTTCAAATCACCGCATTCATAGCAATAATGCGTGTTTGAAGCCTTCACACCAACCGTTTCGAAACCTCGCGGGATACTTTTTTTTGAGCACAAATACCGCATTTCAGACAATGGCATACGCGTTGCATTATTCACTCCTGCATAACGAAGATGCGTTGGCAAATTCGATAGTTTTTTGCTTTTTTTATCAAGGAGTCATTATGTTACTGTCTAAAATTAAATCTTATTTTTCGTCCAGAGCTGCAGCGCTGTTCACGATGGGTTCTGCCGCGATTGGGATTATCAGCTGTGATTATGGTCCTGCCGACTGTTGTCTCGAATACGAGCCCGAATCACAATATCTCAATGAGCTGCACGATCAGAATGCCTATGCACAGATATGCCATAAATCTATGGGAAATAACGACGAATACGACCTGGATTTTGAATGCAAATACCGCGAAGTCGATCGTGTGATCGATGCCGCCGTACATTGCTGCGCGCCCCTCAAAAACGAAGACGATTCCACCCCAAACACACTGGAAGTATCTTATTCCGTCCCGAGCGATTCATCAGACAGCGACGCTTCTACAAACAGCGACTCTTCTACAGAAAGCAGAACGCGTACAACCTATGTGCCAACCAATGCCTATTCGTGGTGCTTGTTAAACATAGACCCGCGAACCTATGCATGTGATCTCCAAAAAGCACTTGATTACGAACAAGCCATTAACGAGTGCTGCAGCAATTCACCACACAGGGATACCTGTATTCTGTCGGTCGATAAGAATGACGGCAAATGTATCCATTCCGAGCCCGCCTGCTGCGATGATCTGCCGGATAAAGACACCAGCGAACTCATATCCAAAGCCAACTGCGAGCAGATTCTGAACACCACACAACAATGTATTAGAACCCGCGAAGATGCATGCTGCCGAAAAGTGCCCGAATCTTCGTCGAAACAAGGTTTAAACAAAGCAATATGCAAACAGATTTACCAGGAGACTTCAGGCCAAAGCTGTATCAATGATGACGATAAGTATGATGCATACAAAAAGAAATAGACAAAGCACAGTTCCACAAATATTGGCGAATGAATCACAGCCATAAGCCAGAACAACAAAACCTTTATCAGAATTACAATGTCGCGATAAAAGTATACAATCATCATTCATACACTGGAGCAAAACAATGAAGAAACTATTTACATGTATCGCAGCATCATTATTGTGGACGGGTACAGCTTTTGGCCAGGACAATGCCGATGCACCAGCCGAAGCCGGTTCACAGATAATCGAAGAAGCAAGTATACAGCCATCGGAAATCATCCATGAAGATGCAGTCAATAACCAGCAAAACGCACTCAAAAAGCCAAAGGGGAGCAATGTATTTGAGATATATACCGGTGTCGGCCCCGCATTCGATCTGCGCGATCCGGCATACGGTTATTCAGCCAAAATCGGTATGGGATTCCACGACCAATACTTCGGCGTCGGCGTCGAAGTGAGCTGGAATACGCTATGGTCCGCCTGCGGCACCAAGCGCTCGGATCACAACGATACCGCCTATCGCGCAACCAACAGCGGCGTAATGATAATGATGCACGGCTTCGTACCTTTGGGATACGGATTTATCCCCGGCACAGATCAGCTCAGCGTAAAACTTGGCGCAGGCTTAGGCTTAGGCTGGCGATATGAATCCATCTTTTCGGATATCGACAAAAAAGTAAGCGACGGCAGCTGGCTGGCCCGCCTCCAGGCCGGCGTCGTGTGGCGGTTCGATAACGGTTTTACGGTTGGCGCAGACATGGAATTCAACTTTGGAAACTACGTATACACCGACAAAAACTATTGGTCTGACGACGTCACCGACATCTCGCTCGGCCTCGTGCTGACGGTTTCGCACCAATGGTTTATGAACTAGCCCACACAAATTGACCTCCTCATTCCACAAATTTCCCCGGTAATGATTGTTTTTACCGGGGATTTTTTGTTTTTTTACATTTTGTTGATGTGTGAGACGTTCCACGGAACGTCTCTGCTCGCTATTGGCCGCCGGCCAATACGCTCGCCGGGGCGGCCTATCGCGCCGCAAGCGTCGCGATACGGCCCCCCCGGATACACTTTTATCCACCCGCAAATCCGATACCTGTAATTGTATAAAAGACACACCACTATACCGCTCTCATCTGCCTGCCAAATTTCGCGTCTGTCGTTCGGAAATTCCCGTCATTACTGGAAATTTCGCACAAAACCCAATTGGCACGTCTCTTGCTTTTACTCGCGCATCAGCAGCGATAACGCCATGCGTTATTGATGCAACCTCATTCGTTCCAATGGAGTTCTTATGTTTTTGTCAAAACTCAGGAATCTGTTTTCATCGAAATTAACTGCGCTATTCACCATGGGTGCGGCATCGGTGGGCACCATCAGCTGCGTATATGGTCCGGATCCCGGATGCTGCGGCGAATACACGCCCGGTCCCGATGATTCCTACTCAGACGACGTGTTGAACACCTATCAGCAGATGTGTCTTTCGGTGATGGATACACGCGATGAGTACGACAGACAAGCCAATTGCAAGCTCAAGATGGCCGACAGATATGTCTATTCTGCCATCGACTGCTGTGCGCCGCTCAGATCAGAAATCAGTGTCAAATTCTTTAACAGAAACGATTTTGACGATAAACTCCATTACACCTATTTCTTCCTCTATACCATGTTTGGCAGAGAGAATTATTCCTATTATCCGGTCTATATGCCGACAAATGCCTATACCTATTGTCTGCTCAACACCGATCCCTATACCAACACATGCAATATCGATGATGCCCAGATATTCGGTCAGAATCTGGACAAATGCTGCAAGAGAGCAACCGACAAAGACGCCTGCATTGAATCGTTTACCCTGAACAACAACAAATGCGATCACGACGACATACGGACGCGGACATGCTGCAGCACGCTGCCGGCTGAAGATACAGACGATTACATAGCCAAATCGACATGCGAAGAATTATTTGATCGTACCGAAACATGCATTGAGACCAAGATGGATGCATGCTGCCGAAACGTGCCGGATTATGCGCCGGAAGGCTCATTAACCAAAGAGATCTGCCAGGAAATCTATATGGCAACATCGAAAACCACCTGTGTGAACGATGATACCAAATACCAGCAATATCTGGATTCCCAGCAATAACCCTTTGTGCAGGAGCATTTGATATGAAACGATTCTCATTTATATGCGCATCAGCCCTTACGCTTTATGCCGCGGCTGCATCTGCACAGGACCTGGATGTTTCCGATTCGGACGCATCCGCTATACAACAGGCATCCGAAGCACTGCCCGCAGAATCCGAAGCACTGCCCGCACAATCCGAAGCACTGCCAGGCGATGACGTCGTTCTGCAAGCGCCTGCAGATGCCCAGCCGGCCGAAGTTCCGGTTTTGCAGCCAGCCCCAAATGATTATGTGGTAACAGTCGTCGAATCACCGGCCCCGCAGGAACAGGTCATACTGCACTCTGTAGATTCCAAAGATCCCGCCAAAGATGTGATATGGGGCAAAGGCTTTGGACTCTTCTTTGGCATCGGTCCGGCCATCGATCTGCGTGATCCAGCCGTTGGCTATTCGTCGAGAATAGGAATTGATGTGCACGCTGAGTACTGGGGACTCGGGCTTGAAGTCACGTGGAATTCGATTTGGATGGCAGAATCAGCCAGGCGAATCGACAATCAGGATGCGGCTTATAAAGTCACCAACAGCGGTCTGCTTCTTTCGCTCGACGGTTATGCCCCAATCAACAATCACTTCATATTCAAAGGCGGCGGCGCAATCGGCGTTGGACGACGGTATGAAACCATCTTCTCAGACTACCCGAATCTGAGAGAATCGGGCTCCAGCTGGCTCGCAAGACTTAGAGCCGGCGCATTCTACATATTCGACAGCCACTTCACCGTTGGTCTCGATATCGAATTCAATCTCGGCAACTACACCGACGACGAATACAAATGGTGGTCCGATGGCAAAATGGATGTCTCGCTCGGCATTATCCTGCATGCATCCTATCAGTTTTTGAACTGGTAAGAGAGCCAAACAAAGCTGCACCAAATGAAGTCCGTTCGGACTTCAATAGTAATAGCCCCCGATTGGAGCCGTAGGCGACTATCGGGGGATCTGGTGACATTATCTCTTTACTTTCCCAACTTTTTTCCAGCCCTTTGGGCTGGAAAAAAGTTGGGGGAAGGAAGAGAAAATGCCGTTAACCCCCGGTAGCTAACGCAACCGGGGGCTATTGATATGAAAGCCCTCCGGGTTTTCGAATATCTTCATACCAGAGTTAAATGCTCTCACCCTGCGCAATTTTCCGCAATCCATATACATATAACCGTAAGTGTGATAATTAATGGCTGTTGCTGCATTTCGCGGCAACAGCCTTTTTTTTACACATCCCGATTCCGGTAAAAACGCATGACCCCAGACATTCCAGAAGTCATATCATTTGAATACGAGTTCATCAAAAAAATCGGCGAAGGCGCAAATGGCGAGACCTGGCTGGTGAAGAACCGAATCAATAAGAATCGGGCTGCAATCAAGTGTCTCAAGCTCAATACCATCGAAGACCTCAAAGCCGTAGAATTGTTCGAACGCGAAGTACAGCTGCTGCAAAGCATTCGCGTAAGCGGCGTTCCTCAGTTTTATCGCTACATCAATGATAAAGCGACCAATCGCAGCTATCTGGTGCAGGAATATATTCCAGCGCCATCGATACAGTCGATGCTCGACGAACACATTATTTTTTCCGAAGCCGAAACCCTGCTCGTCGCCAAACAGCTCACCCAAATCGTTTACCAGCTGCAAACGCTCTATTCGCCGCCCATCATTCATCGCGATATCAAGCCATCGAACATTTTGTACGACAGGAAACTGCGCAGCGTTTATCTCATCGATTTTGGCTCAGTCACACATCCCGAAAAGCGTTCCGGAGGCTCGACGATTGCCGGATCTTTTGGCTATATGCCGCCCGAGCAGCTCATTGGCGACGTCGATATTCAGTCCGACTATTATGCCATCGGCGCCACCATGCTCCACATGATGACCGGTGTGTTTCCGGGCACGATATCGTCAGATGTCTACCAGCTCGAATTCGACCAGGTGCTGAATGAAACTGCGCCCAAGACCAGCAAACCCATGCGTTCGCTGCTCGCGTCACTGCTCAGTGCCGATATCGATAAGCGACCGTCTTCTGCCGAAGCACTTCTGCAGGCACTCTACGAAGTACAGGATCAAAGCCAGGCAAACTGGATTCAACGCCTGATATACAAATTGCGAAAACGTCTGTTCGGAAAACAGCCGCGCGACATTCAAAGCGAATTGCAGCAACCATTGCCCTCCTCCAGCACACCGCAATCAACAGCGCCCAAAGCGCTCATAAAAAGCGCAGCAAATACGGCTCAACCACTCTCTCTACCCCCCAAAACCGTCCATCAGGAAACCATCAGACTATCGCAACACATTCTCACCATTCAAAAACTGGAAAAGATAAACAACAGAAAAACCCGATGCAAATTCATCATGCGAAAATGGATGAAATGCCCCGGACTTATCCGGGAATTCTATTTGACCCACTGCTCGAATGAGAAGAAACAAATCCAAACACTTGTGTATACATTCGAAGCCCAGAACAAGACCTGGGTTGGTTTAACCTATATCCATCGTCCCGCAGGCCAGGTAAATTTTCCTGTAAATTGCTGTGTCATTTATGATCCCAGTGATCCCGTCAGCAATGCCATCTATTCGATTGATGATTAGTTCATTCACACACACCGCGAACGCAGCAAAATAGCAGGTAAGAGGCATGGAGAAACCATACGCACCATCAGCCATTAACGAGCCGGATCCACGCGAATCTTCAATTTCACGTGCAGATTCCAAGCCTATTGTCATACCGGAATCGCGGATAGAAGTCGAATCCCCCGATACGCTTGCGACACCGGCAGATCTGGCAGGCAAATATACATTCATCAAACAGCTGGGAAAAGGTGCACAGGGCTGCGTCTATGAAGCCATCCGCCAATCGGATCAACAGCACGTCGCCATCAAGGTGCTCAACATCAGTTCGATTCAGAACTGGAAAGAATACGATTTGTTCTGGCGAGAGGTGGAAACGCTGAAAGACCTGAAAATATCGGGTGTTGCAGAGTTTTACGAAGCGATCGAAAGCCTGGATACGGCTGCGCCTCACGCCTATCTCGTGCAGCAATGCATCAAGGGACGCACGCTGTCCGAAATGATACATGACGGCTATCGGTTCAATGTACAGACCGTATTCAAACTGGCGCTGCAGCTCGTCGATATCATTGAACAGCTGCATCAGCATACGCCCGTTGTGATTCATCGCGACATCAAACCATCCAACATCATTCTCGAACCCGATGGCAGCAGCTTCAAAGTCTATCTCACCGATTTTGGTGCGGTATCCAATCCATTGCTGCAAAAAGGCGGATCAACGGTTGCCGGCACCTATGGCTATATGCCCCCCGAGCAGCTGATGGGCCATCCGGCGCCGGCAAGCGATGTCTATGCGCTGGGTGCAACCATCGCCGGCGTCCTTAGCGGTCTGGAACCCTCCGAAATGATGGTTACCGATTTTCGGCTTTCTATCGAAAAACCGCTCGAAAACATGCCCTATGCCATCGTATCATGCCTGCGGCGCATGACCATGCCGGATGTTTCCGAGCGCCTGTGCGATCTGGGCCAGATCAGGACGACATTCGAAAACTTTGCACAAGGCAGGTTTGAATCGCAGGATATCGATGAAAACAAGCCAGTTTCTGCATTTCAGCAGCATCGGCAGCTTAAAAAAGTCAAAAGACTGGGACAAAAAGGCAACTACGATTTGTGGCTGCATTTGCCGGAAAAAACGCCCCGCAAGCTCCCCTGGGCATATCGAATGATCAGGATGATGCGCCCAACACTGCGAGACTGTGTCGTCAGCGAAGGCGCGCTCACGCGTCTGCATCCAGGATATCTGTTACGCCATCCGCTTTGGTGGACAGGAAGTCTGCTGTTCTGGTCGATGGTGGCAGTCATGGCTGCCAGTCTCTATTTTTTCCTTTTTTTATTTACATTTCTGAGTCGCTTTTTTCAAATACTGATACATCCGCTCAGAGCGCTGTTTTCATCCAATCCACCACCATTTCAGGCTTATTTTTTAACGCCGCCATACGAAGATCTCGATGCGAAATCACACAAAGCGATTCGCACGCTTATCAAACATGGCCGCAAAGCCATGGCAACAGTTACCGATATACAATACGTTCCAATTCAGGGGGATTGCCAGGCACTTATGACAAGAGCAGATGAATTCAATGTCGACACCAGATGGGAAAGCAACTATTATAAATCTGCAGATCCTCCTGAGCACCATCCTAAATTCAGGCTGCAATATACATTTAATCCACCGGATGATGCCACGATGAAAAATGGAAAATATCGCTACAACGAAGAAGATTTGCTCCACACTATCGTTGTCACGTTTGATCCATCGACAACGCTAAAACCTGGTGACATGCTGCCGATTCTATACTATTTCGATTCCGAAACACCCAACCACGTGCTGAGCATGCCATATCCGTTTCCTCTTGATACAATCGATAAACTCGGAAACATCTATTGTGAAACAGAGGCCAACGAAACTGAAGAGAATACAACCGAGGCGTAACACAAAAAAGCTTTGTATGGCCAGAGTGTTGATAATACGCCAACGCACAGACTCATCCAAGCGTAGCAACAATCCGACACGCCAGGAAGGCGTCTCATCTGAATAAATAACCGGGTGTGATATAGGCACGCCCGGACAGACTGGCTAATTTCCAAAAGTTGAAAAGCTCAACACAGTCGCCGTACAAAGCCAATATAAAAAAAGCCGAAGCGTATCACATCGTGATAGCTTCGGCGCAGCGGCCGTATTGCGAAGCAATAGGCCGCCAACTCAAAATAATGATAACCTATTTGCAATAACTGAAGCCATCGGCATTGGTGACGCAGTCATTGTGACATCTAATCGTGCGTGCTGTTAATCTGCCGTCGGCTCTTCGATAGGCGCGGGAAAGCATCTTGTAGGATCCCTTATCGATACAAGTGCCAAGCGTGGAAACGATTTCTTTGACATTATCGCCGTCGACATCGAATTCGGCGGATTCATTGCAGACCGCATAGGTCACGCCATCATCGACATAAGTCTTGCACGAGACGCCTTCGGTGCATTTCTGGGTTGTTTTTACAAGCCCGCCCGCACCGCCGGCCTGTGCCGGATCAAACACGCAGTTTATCGCCGTATCGCTGGAACACTGGCCGCCCTTTGCCGTACATGAAGGCAGAGATGTACATGTTTTTTGAGCATTGCTGCATGTACCGCCGCCCACCATATCGCAAATCAAGTAATCGAACGTCGCATGATGTTCTGCATTCAGGTGACAGGATACCGCCGTCGTATCACTCTCGCAAATACTCGTTTCGGGCGAGAAACCGTTGTGTGAATTGCCAAGATAATCGGTTCCCTCTTTGCACATGCCAATGATGGCACTCTCAGAGTACGTGAGGCATGTAATGGAATTCAGCGTGTCGCATTTGTCGTAGCATCCGACGTCATTGCCATTCATGGTGCCGCAGAATCTTCTGTTGGACGGAGCCCCAATCGTGCTGCAATATTTTCGCTGAATGCCGGCATCACCTTCGTCACAATACAGCAAATAGACATAGCCATTGCTTTCGATGCACGACTTTGGATATGTATAGTAATTGCACGGACTACCGATAATACTCACACACTTGCCATCGCTGCAGACTTCGTCTGCTTCGCAGCTCTTCGTGACAGGATTGCCGTCATCACCGCAAACGACGCGTTTGCCATCTGCATCGCAGTGTTTCTTGAATGATTCACCGCATTTGCTCACGCACCCTTTGTCTGCGACACAGATTTCGTTATCGGCAGCCACGCATTCTTTCCAGTAATACTGATTCTCTATACAAGTCAGTTCGGTTTTGCTGTCTTTACAGCTATGTTCGGCGGTTTCGGGTGTGCAGGCCACGCAATTGCCTTCAAAGCAAACGCCTTTTGCGCCGGTGCATGCAGCTTTTTTGGTTATCTTGCCGTCTTCGGAACAATAGGTGGGCGCATTGCCATCGCACGAATTGACATATGTGCTGCGGTCGCATTCCACACATTTTCCATTCAGGCACGGGCTTCCGGCCGGACACGCTTCGGTTTTAAACGAACCGGGTGCTTCGCATGATTTGACGCTGTTGCCATCGCATTCCGGCACATGGGTCGCCACATCGCATTCCGGCACAAAGACGCAGCTATGGGAATCGTCACATATATAGGGCGCCTCGCAGGGATGTGTCGCATCACACGATTTGGTGCAGGCATTCGATGAACTGCCGCATGCATAGCCATCGGGACAATCCGTAGAAACGATATTGCCCTCTGCGCTGCAGCGGACTTCTTTATTATCGGCGCATTTCTGTACAAACGAAGAAGGATCGCATTGTACACATTTGCCGCCGGCACAAATCATATCCTCGCCGCATTCATGCGCCACTTCTACGCCATACTCACATTTGACGAGTTTATCGTTTTTGCAGTACGGCTTATCATCGAGCAGGCATTTTTCGACCGAAGACTCCGGAACGCATGTACCCGAGCTGCAAAGCTCCTCGCCAACATTGCAATAGTATTGATGGAACTTGCCTTCGACGCATCTTTCGGCGATTTGCGCCGACACGCATCGCACCTCGTTGGCCTGGCACGATTCCTCGAAAGTCTGGCAAATGCCGCCTTCGCATGTATCCCCGACGGGACACGGCTCAACCGTCTGAATATGGTCGCTGCCGCATGATGTCACACTGCTTTCGTTCTCGCAAACCGGCTTAAATGCTGTATCATCGCATGTTTTCTTCACGATGCACTGGTTGCCTTCGCAGACGCCATCTATACAATTTTCCGATACGATAATTCCCGAAACGCCGTCACTGCCGACTTTGCATTTGGAAACAGCGGTGCTGCCTGCGCATTCGCCCGTATATCCAACCGTACACGGTTCGCCGCATTCCCCGTCGACGCAGACGCTGCCGAGATCACAGGCGACTTCTTTTACCTTGCCGCCATCGCAAATCTTTTGAACGGTTCTCTCCGCGCAACCGGGTTTGAATGTGGCCGCTTCGCATGTTTCGACAACAGGAATCAGTTCGCAGTTTCCACCATTGCAAATTTCTCCCGATTTGCAGGCCTCCGAGGCCACGAACCCGCCGTTGCATACAAACCGCGCCGAGGTGCCGTCACAGGATGGCACAAACGACGAAACGACGCATGTGTCGCGGCATTCGTTGTCTTTACATGCCTGCCCGCTCGGACACGCCTCATTCTGATAGCTCCCGCCGCGGCATACTTTCCGGCTGCCATCTTCATTGCAGCTCGCCTCACCTTCCTGCGTGCATGCGTTGACGTCAAACTTCGGCACAAACGTACCATTTGCCGCATCATCACTGCATCCATACGAAGCCAGCACCACAACGCTCAGCACATTTGCAAGCAAAACTCTTCTCGTTTTCATTATTTCCTCCAAATTTCGGACGAATCAAACAACACTTCGTCAACTTAGTATTTTTTTTATGCATATTCAAGGGGGGAACACTCCCCCCTCGCGACTATCTCGCTCAGAGACGCGCGAGCCGTGCGTCTCTGTCGCTCGATACGCCGCTCCCCCCTGCGCGGGGACACCCCGCGACGCCCCGATCTATAAACTACCCTTTGTCGCTGGGCAAAAAATCGCGATATGCGCGCACCCGCTTCATCAGAAAGAACACCAGCCAGTCGGGTATATGCTTCGCAAAAAATACAAATATATGATTCAGCCAGCCAGGAATTGTATACATTTTTCCGCGGCTCGACTTTTTCAGCGCCGTGCGCACCAGTTTTTCGGGCGTCATCATCACGCCGAACATCGTCAGATACCTGCGCAGTTTCTCGTCAAGACCAAACAATGATGTATTAATTGCACCCGGACATATCGCTGTCACATAGACATTGAATGGCCGCAGTTCATAGTGCAGCGCACAGGAATAATTATATATATAGGACTTTGTCGCATTGTACATCGCAATGCCAGGAAATGCCATCCATGCCGACATCGACGACATATTGATGATATATCCTTTTCTTCTGCGGGACATTTCTTCGCCGAATAATCTGCACATTTCCGTCACGCAGTGCACATGCAGTCCAAGTATGGTTTCCACGCGCCTATTGCTCGTTCTGATAACCGAATCGAAGACCAGAATACCGGCATTGTTCACGAGCAGGCTCACGACAATTTCGTTGGCATGGCAATAGTCCAGAATCTGTTGGGGCGCCGAAGCATCCGACAAATCGATACAAATGGTCTGCACCTTCACAGAATACGTTTGAATCAGATCGCTGCAAACGCTTTTAAGCGCTTCTTCCTGATTGCTCACGAGCAACAGATTCACCCCGTCTTTGGCCAGTTCCCTGGCATAGGAAAGCCCAATGCCAGACGAAGCCCCGGTTACGAGCGCATAATCCTCACCGATCTTTTCTCTGAACATCCACAGCCTCTGTAATGATGGTCGGAATCTCCCCTTCGGGCGCATCACGCCGGACGACGTCCGCAGTTTCCATCAGCTTTGTCGCGATGCGGTCCTGCGGCTTCACCTTGCGCACACCCACCGTTCTCGTACCGCGCCCAAGAAATACCAGATGCATAAACATCAACGCCGGTATGCACGTGAACCCAATCATGCATACCCACAGCATCAGTTTGGGCGTTTCAGCCTTTTTTGGATAGATGATCAAATCCATAAACGCCCAGTCGATATAGCTCATAATCCCAATGGTCGTGAGCGTTACCAGCACACACATCGCTGTGCGCTGCGCGCGATAGGACGAATGGTACAGCGCGATCTGCAAAAACATAATGAGCTGCAGCACCGCAAACGGAAACAGATAGTTCGTCGCAACCGTCGAAAAATAGACGAATCCGCCCGAAAGCCCGATCACCGAAAACAGCATCAGCGTCAGCGTCATCAGCATCAGCGAGATGCGTCCGGGCAAAACGATAAAATTGCCGTGCAGCCGCACGCCTTTCTGGTTCGAAATATCGATGGAAATCAGTCGTTTTTGGGCATTTTGCAGACGCGTATCGTCGTCGGGATTCTCGTCGAGCATCAGCTCGTATCCCGTGGGATCGCTCAGATCCAGCGCTTCATTCAATTCTGGCGGCTGGGATTCCGATTGGGAGATCGTTTTTTCGTCTGTTTCGGTCGTCATTATTCCGGGCTTTGTACGGCGATTGTCCGTGGGTTCACCCACGGTTACGCATATAGCGCCCCGTTGGGGCGCGGTCTGTCCGTGGGTTTCACCCACGGTTACGCATATAGCGCCCCGTTGGGGCGCGGTCTGTCCGTGGGTTTCACCCACGGTT